>PJEL010002726.1_pt1 | contig 15833 bp, 12 predicted proteins | sample 1853271 | NCBI WGS metagenome assembly PJEL01 (sample SAMN08108733, study PRJNA415343) | Invertebrate metagenome, whole genome shotgun sequencing project. | host: Globobulimina | place: Sweden: Gullmar Fjord | collected 2015-08
ACATAATGGGTATTATTTTCCTATCATGCTAAAAAGTTTTAACAATAGCTTGGGTTAATATATCTTGGTAGTCTTGTTTCATTCTTTGGAGAAGATACTATAGAAAAACTACAATCATTTGAAGGAGATCCAATTGAAAAATTAAAGATTTTTAATGGAGAAATATGGAAATTTCAAAATCCAATTGAAAATAGATTTTACATAATTGGAGTTGATACAGCTCCTGAACACGGACTTGATAAATCAGCGATTGCAGTATTTGATTATCAAACTATGGAGCAGGTATGGGAATATCAAGGTAAGTGTAAAGTATTGGATTTTGTTAAAGTTGTTAAAGTTGCATGCGCTCAGTATCCTGGATTATGTGTCATAGAAAGTAATTCTTATGGTAATCAAGTAGTGGAGCATATGAATAATAGTGAATTCGGTCATATGATTTATAAGGAGAAAAGAGGAACTAAAAAGAATTCAATCCTTCCAGGATTAAGTACAAATTCAAAAACTCGACCATTAATGATAGACTCATTGTATTCATATATAACTCAATATCCAGAGATTGTTAAATCTAAAAGATTAGCATTGGAGTTAGTTGGACTAATTGAAAAGAATAATGGGAGAGTTGAAGCAGATAGTGATTGTCATGATGATATAGTATTTGCAACTTGTATGTGTACTTATGTTAGAAAATATGATCCTCCATTATTAATAGACACATCTGTATCAACGTTAGTACAACAAGAGTTTACAAATATTATGAATTTAAATGATGATGTTTCATTGACCGAATTTAGTAATGCAAAGATAATGAAACACATCAAAGGAAATATAGGTAAAATGGAATCAAATGATCAAGGTATTGTAGATGTATTAAGTTTATATGGAATGGGTTAATTCCTAACAATAATTTATTATTGTAAGTTAATATATATAGCTCATTGGAGATTATAATGAATAATGTTACCGAATTATTTGCCCCACCGATTGGTTCTGAAGTCTTTGCAAAAATAGATAATCAACCATTTTATGGGTCAGAAAGTCTTAGTTTAAAATTTCTCGAATCAATGAGAAAATCAAGTCACTCAAAACCTTTATATAATACAATTGAAAAACTAGTTGCTAATGGAACTTTAGTCCCATGTTGGTTAAATAAATCTATATTAAAATTAGTTATATTTAGAATGACTGCTCCAGATTCTGCAAAAAATGGCGTAGCATTTTTTATTCCTAAATATAAAAAAATATATATACTTATTGATAATAATATTAATAACTGGGGTTTTGCATCAAACGATTGGATATCCACAATTACTATTCATGAGATGTGTCACTTATTAGCTAAAACAAAACCAAGCGCATTTGTGAGTGCATATACCCCAATTTTGAAAGAATATTATGGTAATCTATTTAAAAGGATATTTCAATTAAACATAGTTCCAGATGTATCAAAATTCATTAAATTTTTATTTAAGAAATTTGAATTTACAGCTAATACTAATTTATACAACTTAAATAAATATTATGAATATGTGATGGAATGGAAAGAACTCTCATCATTCAATAGCGAAGATTATCAAAGTATGGCAATGCTATTAATTAATTGTATTAAGATTCGACATATTAATTTCTCAGCATGGTATACTAATATGTCCAAGTTTTCAGCAATTTTAGGACCTATGAGACAAGCATATATTGATGTAATTGGTGAGGCATTTAATGGCGTTAATACAAATGTTTTTCAAGAATTAGATGTTCCTTCTGAAGTAATTGCAGTAATTTCGGAAGTTAAAAATAAGTATACTTCAAAAGTATACCAAGGGCTTAAAAAATTATAGGAGTAATATAAATGGTAGACTCTTCAAATATAAATGATATGTCTGCTTCTAAAGCGTCAACATTAGAAGCTCGACAAGCTACTCAGGTAAGTTCATTATCAGCATTTACAATGAAAATGCAAGAGAAGACTGATAAGCAAGTAAAGTCTATGGAAAAACGCATTGATAATATTATGCGTATCCAAGCTATGCAAAAAAAGAGAGCTGATTATTCGTTGAAAGCAACTGATAAGAGTGTCGCCGCCAATAGAGAATTATCCAGCAGTACTGCAAAAATTCTTGGAGCTATGAATGAAAGTGTTAGACAATTAGCAATTGGTACTAAAAATATTACCACTTCTACAGCAATTGGTTCTAAAGAATTATTAAGTCAGTATGGGAAAGCTATAAGTGAAGATGTTAATTATAATAAACAAAATATGTTAGCAACCTCTCTATCTCAATCAAGTCCTATATTTGGATATTTTGCAGCTAAATTTATGGAGACAGATGTATTTAGAGGTGCCGCTGATAAAATAAAATTTAGACTTGGAAGTGCTATTAATGATGCGTTTCTTGTATCTAAAGGAATGTTAAGATCATTAAGTGATAAAGCAGCAGATATGTTTACACGAACTCCTAAAATTCAATATTCTAAAGAATCTAAAAGATATATGGGAGATATTAGAGTTGCTGCTGAAGATATTAAAGATGAAATTAATAAACGAAAATCAACAGGAAAAATTAAACAAGCTCAAACTGGTGGCTATGTTAAAAAAGGTGGTCTTGTAAATGTACACACTGGAGAAATAATCACTCCAATTGAAAAACTTCCTAAAATCCAAGCAGCTATGAATAGAGTTTCAGGATCGGATGTTACTCAGAAAACACAATCTACATTATCATCTATATCAGGGATGCTTGCAGAAAATGCACTTCAAATGGAAGATTTTGTTGGTGAATCTAAAAAGGTTCAGAGAACATTAATTAAATCTTTTGTTCATGGTTATAAAACAGCTAGAGATCCTGGAGAAAAGACATGGCAAGATCGTATGTTGAAAGCAACTGTCGAAATGAAAATTGCCATGACTGGTATGACTTCACGTTTGAGAATTGCATGGCAAAGAGTCCTTACTGAACATCCATTCTTTAAAAATATGCTTGGAGCATTTGAAATATTTAAAATGAGTGTATTTAGTCCTATTAAATTTCTCTTTGGAATGAGAGGAGGTTATAGACGATATCTTCCAAGGAGTCAAAATCAATTTGAAAATATTAGTCAAGGAATAAATGTCACCTTTGTACAACAAATGATAAGATTAGATAAAATAATATTTTATCTAAAAACGATTACTGATATTACTTTAGAAAAAGAGAAAAAACTTAAAGATAGAATTTTAGGTACAGGAAAAGATAGAGCTAAAGATTTAGAAGAGAAATTTGAACAACAACGTGCTGAAAAAGAATTTAGTTTATTTGGTCAAATCAAAGACTTTATGTCTGGAAAGAAAAAGAAAGAAGAAGAAGCACAAGGTTGGCGAAAGAAACTATTTAGTACATTTACTGCTCAATTAGATTTAGATGTTGAGACTATGAAGAAAAGTAAAATATCAGGTTTCGGAGATATGTTTAATCCTTTTAGAGTTTTAAGAGGAGCGGGATTAGGTAAAGAGGATATTAAAGCTAAAACTGAAAAACAAAGAGAGCAATTTTCAGAATTTGCCCAAAAAGGAAAATCTAAGTACTCTGATATAAAAGGTCGAGCAAAAGAAAAGAAAGCAGGATTATTAACAAAACTTCCAAAATTTGATGATGGAGCTTTTATAGATAAGACAGGTTTAGCTGTAGTTCATGAAGGAGAGGCAATAGCTCCAGCGAATAAAATGAAAAGCATAATGACATCAATTAGTACTGCAGCAGTTAATATGAAAGATACTGCTAAAGACTTAAAAGATGTTACATTACAAAAAGGAAAAGAATATAAAGATGCATATAAATGGAAATTTGGTCGAAAGAAATATAAGAAAAAAGCACAAACAGCAAAAGATGCTGCAATGTTTTTACCTAATATGGCAATAGAGTCTGGTAAAGATGTAAAGAAATTATGGGAAGAAGATAAGAAACGATTTGCAGTACAAGCAGGAATATTCGGACTCACTAAAGGATTAATGACAGGGAGTTCATTTATTGGGGAAGATGGAAAATTTGATAAAGCGAAATTCGATAAGAATTATGTACAACCTGCTAAAAAAGCTCAAATATATGCCAAAGATAAACTTGATCCAAGCATACAATATGCTAAAGATAAATCAGCTGCGGCAAGTGCATATACTATGGACAAGACTCGTGAAGCTAGTATGTATGCAAAAGGTAAAGCTGGACAAGCAACAGAAGCTACATATGGACTTGGTAAACAAGTATTAAAGTTTTTTGGATTTGGTTTAACTCTTGAAGAAAAGATAGCAAAACTTCAAACTAAACAACAAAAGAAGTTACATAAAAGAGAATTAAAACATCAAAAGAGATTACAAAAACAAAGAGACAGATACGGAAAAGAATTTAAGACTCATAGAAAAACTTGGTTGAAAATGGATAACCGGGTTTTAACTGACCTTAAACAAAAATTAAAAATACATACTGATAAAATTAAAGAAAAGTATGATGATTATTTAATTGAGACTAGAATAAGAGAAACTAAATTATCTGAATTTAAACAAAAGTTAAGAAAAAATACTGTTAAAAAACAAAAAGAGATTAGAGAAAAAGGAACTAAATTAAGAGAAGCAATTACTTTAAAATTCTTCAAGAAAGGATTATTTAAACAAGCAAAAGTAATTGATAAATGGAATCGAAAAACTGAAAAACTAAATGAAAAAACATTGAAGAAACAGGAAAAGAGAACGGAGCGATTACTTGGTAGACATACTGGGATATTGAAAAATATATTCAATCGCCAAAAACGAGCTGAGATCAAACGCGCAAAACAAATGGAGAATCTCGAGAACGTTAGAAAGAAATTAGAAAACAAACGAAATAAAATGCTACAGAGGATTGAAAACCTTAAATTAAAAGCTAAACGAAGACAACAAAAGTGGGAAAATAAATTAAAGGAAAGAGAAGAAAAATATAAACTGAAACAAGAATTAAAAGCAACGAAATTAGAATCTAAATTAAAGTTCTTAAAAGAAAAGAAAAAAATGGTAAGGAGAACAGCTCTTGATAAAATTAGAAATAAAAAGATGAAGCATGAAATGAAGATCAAAGAAATTTTAGCTAAAGCGAAACTTAAAAAGCAAATGAAGCAGATGAAAGTACAAATAAAAGAAGCTAAAATTCTTGCTAAAAAAGAAGAGAAGAAATTAAAACAAGAGTTGAAAGCAGCAAGAAGAGAAGAGTGGAGACAGCGAAAGCAAATGATGAAAGAGCGCTGGGAATATTTTAAAAGCGCACCGAGAAGATTTAAAGCATTTCAAGAGAAAATTGACAAAGGTCTTAAAAGTAGAATGGATATTGCTAAACAAGGTATTAAGAAACTTAGCAAGATTCAATATGGAGTTATAAGAGTTGGAGATTTAGTTAATAAAGGTTTTAAGAAGATTAAGAGTCTGTTGGGTGGAGTTTGGAAATTTATAATTATGGGAGCAGGAATGATTAAAGATGTAGTTTTCGGAGGTTTTAAGACATTTATACTGCCGATGATTACAAGTGCTCTTGGCTCATTAGGAGGATTGTTATTAAAAGGATTAGGAGCTTTAGGTGCTGTTGGAATTGGTTCTGCTGCAGTTGGCGGAATCATGGGATATCAGGATGTTAAATCTGGAATTGGGAAAGCAAAAGAATGGGGAACTTCTAAAACAGCAGCAGGAGTAGGAGGATTTTTAGGAGGAACTAAGAAAGGACTTGCTGGAGCGGGAAGAGGTGCTCTAAAAGGTGCTGCAATTGGTGCTGCAATTGGGACAATCGTTCCTGGATTTGGGACTGCAATTGGTGGAGCTGTTGGAGCAGTTGCTGGGGGACTTCTTGGAGCAATTGGTGGAGAAAATATTGCAAAGGGATTTCATTATATAGCTCCTAAAATTAAAAAATTCGCAATAGCTGTTGGAAAATTTGTTTTCTTTCCAATGTATCTTGGTTATAAATTAATGAAATCAACAATAGCTGATATAAAAGAATCTTATAAGAAAGAAGGAATGCTTGGAGTTGCTAAAAATATATTATGGAAAGCTGTCAAACTTTCAATGTGGCCTATATACTTACCATTAAAAATAGCAAAAATGGTAGCAGATTGGGGAGCTAAAAAGTTTGGAATCGAAAAACAATGGAATAAAATAAAAGAAACAATTACAAAAGCTATAACAAGTCCACTTGTATTTATGGGGAATTTAGTTACATCATTTGCATCATCAATTAGAGATATGATTGCATCATATGTTGAAAAGATCCCATTTATTGGTACAAAGCTTTCATCATATATTAGATCAAAACCAATGGTAGCTGAAAAATCAACTATGACATTAAGTCCAGAAATAATGAAAGAAAAAGTTGCATTAGAAAGAGGAGCAGGAATTCATAGTCAGATTAAAGATGTAAAAATTCCTCAAGCACAAACTGGGGGATATGTTTCAAAAGGTGGACTTATAAGAGTTCATGCTGGAGAACTCATCACTCCATTATCTGATGAAATTAGAGATAGAGTTGAGTCAGTTGTTACAGATGGTTCTATGATTGCTAAACGAAATGCAATAGGAAGTACTGCACAAACTAAGTTTATGATTGAAGAGCAAAAGAAAGCTCAAAAAGAAGCTATGGATGATCTTGCTAAATCAAATAATTCAGCAACTGCAGCAGTAATAAATAATATCACAACTTCTATGAATAATTCAATGCAGAGTATTGCAAATAATTTAGGTGGAAAAGATAAAGGCCATTTTGATCAATTAGCTCAACAAATATTACAAGGAGATTTAACATAATGAAACTTCCAAAAGTATTTGGGATGCCTCCTGAAACTATGGTAAGTGAGGCAGCTCGACTTAATTCAATGCCTATATTAGAGATGATTCCTCACATACCTGAATTTCAATCAGGATTATCATTATTTAGATTAAAGAGAGCGTGGGAAGGTGATAAAGGTTATCATAAACTTCTTGATTCATATGGATTTGAATTAGATTCAACTCCTATGAGAATTGCATTTTTAGCAGATTCATTTCCATCTGATACATTCACGAATGAATACTCTGAGAGTTTTTTGAATAGAGTTACTGAAGTAGCATCAGATGCTGCAGGACAATTAGTTCAAATGACTGGAGAAAGAAGTGCTCTCGATGTAGTCTCAAAAATAGAGACTGCATTAAATCAGTCTGGAGGATTAGCTGGAGGAATGCTTGGTTCCGCAATTGGTGGAGCTAAAAAAGCAGGTTCTATGATCGCACAAATTCCTTCATTTGGAAAATTCGCTAAATCTGGAGTAGATTTAGTATCTAAAGTAATGGGGGGAGCTCGTGTAGACTTTCCTCAAATTTGGAAAAATAGTGGGTTTGGTCCATCATATTCAATAACCTGTCGTTTATATAATCCATCTCCTGGAAGTAAGGAATATACAGAGAAATATATAATTGGTCCAATTGCTGCATTATTATGTATGTCTCTTCCACAAACTGATGACGGACATACTTATAGTTGGCCTTTCTTACATAAAATAAGATGTCGAGGAATGTTTAGTCTTCCAGCTGCTTATATAGGAAATGTTACAGTAATCAAAGGTGGAGATCAACAACAAATTGCTTGGAATCAACGTCTTGGAATTGTAGATATAAGAATTGATTTTGGGGGACTTTACTCAAGTATGTTAGCAGGAACTGGAGATGATGATCCTGATAAATCTTCATTGGAATCTTATTTAGAAGTACTAAGAGATAGCGGAAAAATGGAAGATATGTATAAAGATCCAACTTCTGGAGGAGATTCTTATTTTAATATAAATAGACATGGGTCAAATACTCCACCAACTGCAGCAGGATTAGCAATGGCAGAAAAAATAACAAATGTTAATAAAAATGCAGTTGGATCATTATCGAGTGGTTTCAGATTAACATCTAAAGATTATAGAGAAAATATTAATACATTTAGAAGCGGAGGAGAAGGTGGTCCAGATGCTCCATCTGTTTCATCAAATACAACACAAGGATCACTTACTAAAAGAGATAAACAAAATTCTCCTGAAGCTGGGGGGACTACTAATGTAACTGACTCAGAGGCATTTGATTCAGAAACATCAAGTAGAGTATCATCGGGGAAATCAGCGACAGCAGATAATTTAGAAGATTTAATGCCTAATGGATTTTAACATAAAGTATTTCTTAATAACATTGTTATATAATATGCAAGAAATGTATTAACATTAAATTGACTTTGAGGAGTAAGTTTATTATATTTCTTCTCATAGTCAATTTGTTTAACTAACTTTATAAGAAGGACATTAACTTGTTGTTTAAAATAAACAAGTTCTGTAGTCCGTTTGATAGACATTAATTTTTTAACATATGAAATAAATCCCTTTCCGCACAGACTTTTCACATTTGATAAATCCTTCAAAAACAATCTATAAATTGATTTAAGATTATCTACATATATTACATCTGTAACTTGATTAGCTAATAAAGTTGCAAGGGACATTTTAATCTTTGATATTGTTTTAGCATCATTCAATGCTTTTATATCTACAAACTTATAAACTGTTACTTTTTTAGATATTTCTTCAATTAATCTTTCTGATTTTTTAGTTGTCTCATATTGATATGAATTTGAATCATCATCAGTTCCCTCATATGGGGATCTCACTCCTAATCCTTCTTTAGATGATTTGTAATACAATTCAGCAAAACTCTTAATACTTTGAGACATTCGAGTTCTAGCTTCTTGAATAAATGCTCCAGTTTTATCAACATCTAATTCAACAAGATATCTTTTATATCTCTTAATTAATTCATTTGAAAGAAACATTATTGAACTAGGTATTGTTTTCTCTCTTGAAAATAAATGGGTTTTATTTAGATGTTCAATTGAATATTTGAATACATCTGGATTACAAAATTTCATCTGTCTATTCATTAAGTTTGTATATACTCTGACCATATATAAATACATTGTATATTTAAAAGATGTATCATCTCTTTGTTTTAAGAAATAAAACATAATTACAATAATTAAATTTGTAAATGTATCTTTATGAAGAAGAAATTTTGCCCATTTAGTCCCTTTCCAAAATCTTTTTATAAAACCTGAAATATCACTCTCTTGTAATCCTAATTCCCGATAAAGATCATATTGATACTTATGGAACGCAGGATAATAGCAAGGTTCTGATAACTTAGTAAGCTCTGTAGCGGCAATTTTAACAACAGTTGCTTTAAGAGTATTTTTATTTATCTTAGCTTTATCAAGCAGAACTTTCATATTATCTCACTCCATTTAAATTCTATGCCCATATAGGGGAATTATCGTATAGATCAAATTATTATACCATATAATAATTATATGTAAAAATCGTCTAAATTTTATACGATTATCTTATATTCCGCATACCCCAATTCTATATTATCAATATTGAAATATCATCTTCTGTAAAATATACATACTCAGGACCATATGACATTAACTCTTCATCAGTAAAGTCTTGAATATTAAAATTAAAGAATACACTTGATTTGGGATTTGTCAATCTAAGATGATCAACACCTACCACACCCTGAACAACGTCAGTTATTTCAGACCTATAAATAGCAATATTTGAACCAAATCTATCTTGAAATGCCTCTACAACAGTTGTCTTAATAGTATTTGAAAGATCTGTATCAGTTCCTGAATAATCTCCTCTCCTAAATACTTCTAATTCAATTTTTAAAGGAATTGTATATGCTGGAATAGTCCATCCTGTAATTGCATAAATATATTTATAACCTTTATTTTCTATATATACAATATCATCAGTAATCGGAGAAATGAAATACCATGTAACATTTGTAGCATCAGTACATTGGGCAATATCATTAGTATGTCCTATAAAATCTCCTGTTGGATTTGTCCCAACTATATATCTATCTCCCTTATTTAGTGTGGTGGGATACACAGGAGGACTTGAAATAATATCAATTACAGATGGTTTATCAGTAACATTCAATTGCATATTTCTCATAACACCAGTTGTATTAGTAAACTTAATATTAGCAAAGTCAGTAAGCATTCTATATTCGGAAAATGAAGTGTTTTCCATCATTTTCTGTAATACTAATAATTCAAATGATTCTTTATCAATAGAATCATAATAACTTTTATCAACAACTGGAATATCATAAATTGTTGAAATATATGTAGTAGAATCGGATATAACATTTGATAACATAAAATCATCTAATGGTTGTCTGAAAATAAATCCTGCTGAATAATCACATACTTGTTGAGTTGAATTACTTATTGTAAATAATGCATTAATATCACCATCTTTAAGTAGAGTATATGGATCAAATGTATATTCAAATGTTTTAGTAACTGGATTATTTACCATGTCATATACGGAACCTGTTTCTAATATTTTCATTTCACATGATGCAGTACTATAATCATCTTCGTCAGTGAAATAATCCAAGGTAAATTGCGCCGTATCGCTCACTCTTTGGATGTTTAGTTTAGTGGCTGATATATTATATACAACTCCATAACTCCTCACTAGAGTGGGAACTAGGGTTATTTCATCCATGATATAAGTATAATATGCTGAACCATTAATATAATCTACATTCATATCAAATAGAGTTATATAATCAATCCCATCTACTTGAATAATTGTATCCCGAGGAATATATGTTACACTACTTGAAATATCATATGTTGCATTTCTTGTTGGAACTACTTCATTATTATAATCCAATGAAGTGAATGTTGAAATTTCATTTACTTTAATATCAGAACGTTTCAATACTGGAGTTGAGTTGGGTTGTATTGGAAAATCTGGAATAATTACATCAGTTGATTTATAATCACTTTCAGATACTAATCTATTTAGAGCAGTAAGATTTATAATTGAATTACGTCTTATTTCTTCAATATCTTCTTCGTCTTCCCCGCCCGTTGCAGATGAAGTATTAACAATATCATAATCTATAATTTGTCTTTGACCTGTTACTGAATGAGTTAAATAAACTCTCGGACCATTTACAATAGTACCTGAAATTACATTTCCATCAGCTCCTTCTGTTTCTACGATTGTAACTTGTACTGTAGAACCTGGAGAAGGTTGAATTCCTATAAGACCATTTCCAAAATATAATCTAATTCCATCAGAGGTACGTCTATATACATATCCATAATCTAAATTTGACATAAGATATACACTGTCAAATTGTTCATATATTCTCCACGATATATCCCCAGGTTCTCTAACTTCAACTTCTATTCCAGCTATTTTTGCATCAACTGAAACATCTATAATTACAAATTGAAATTCTTGAGTATCATCATCAATTTGAAATTGTTGAACACTTGTTTTATATTGTCTTACCGGGAGTAGGAATGAAAATTCCATATTAGTAGTTGTATCAATTGAAACAGGAAGATTATATATTTTATTTCCTTCAGTTACAACTACACTTGCATATGTATTATTATTAACATTAACTTCAGTACTATAATATGTTGAAAATTTAAGTTCTGATGAAGTATAAAATTCTGAATCTTCAGGGATTGTAAAAGTTGCATCCGAATCATCAAATGAAAGAGGGAATGTTAAAAGTATATTTGTATGAGCATATTCTGCTTCAGAGGGAGTATATCCAATAAAAGCTGCTAGATTCAAAATAGATTCGGGCAATACAGCTTTTGTAAGAAAGAATTCTTTATACACAGATGTATTATAGAAAAGTAAATTACTAGTAAGAGTTGCAAATAAATTAACTATAAATGATAAGAACGAAGTTTTCGTAAGATCTACATTTTCAAGTTCCAAATATTGTTGTGTTAGTTCTATAATTTGAGTTCGAATTTGATCGCGAGATGAGAAGATCTGGCTTGAAATAGAAGACTGTTGAGACTCTGCCATAATTGAATTCCTTTAAATTAAATATAAACCAGAATTAGCATCGAATAAGTTATTTAACCTATCACTCATTTTATCATTCTTATAAACCATCCTTGTTAAAAATGTAGCATCATCTAATGTATATATCTTTTTTGTGTAATCTAAAAATACAAAGATATCAGTTAATTGTTGATCAACTTCATCTGTTGTTTTACTTTGAAATATCTCAACTTTTAATTTATAAAATCTGAGATCAGTATTTACACTTGTCTCTTTTCCAGTTACCATAAAAGTTGGATATATATCATTAGTCTTTCTTAAATAATCTTGCTCCATTTTTACAATGTCACCTTCATATGGAAGAACACCATAACTACTTGGAATTACTAATTCACAATTGCCTTCTTTAATAAATCCAATTTCAGAACCATCATATGCTGTTGAAACCTCTGTTATAAAGAATACTGGAAGTAAAAGATATTTATTAAACTTAATACCTGTTAAATCTCCAACTCTCTCATATGCTCCATCAAGAAGGTCTGTGTTATCCCATATGGTATTATCTTTATCTAAATTATAATAAGTCGTAAGAAAAGCAATTGCATGTTTTGAATAATATCTATAGACAAGATCCTGAAAATCGTGGATATATTTGTATAAACGCTCATACAGCTGCATTACATATGCCCTCTCATTTTTGCTTTTCTTGAAGTTAAACTCATTCTTGCTTGTGCTTGTGCATATTTGTTTGTATAATTTTTAACTAATGTCCCTAATTTTTTCCTGCATTTTCTTGGATTTTTAGTAGCATCACATTTTCCGAGTTCACCTTTAATTTTTGCTAATACATATGCTATAGACGATACTTTACATTTGTTACTACAAAGTCCTTTTAACTCTCGTTTTATTGATTCATCTTTTTGACAACTTAATTCACATTTATAATTATAACTATCTAACATATATTTAGCAGCAGCATTAATAATCAACCCTCCGGGCATTACAAGAGTTGCAGTTGAAAGTCCAATGCTTAGAGCTCTCTTCACAGGAGGACTTGGAGTTGGAACTCTTACTTCAATTCCTCTTGTGTCTTCCTTGAGATCATCAAAAGTTGCAAAATTAACTTGACCAACTACATTTGATTCAACTAAGGACTTTAGTTTATCAGGAGACATTTTTTTGATCCATTGAATCATACCTAATTGTTCTTTAAATGTTGTGTTTTGTTTAATATGATCACTTTTATAAATCACATTTAATAAGAACTGTCTTGTAGGTTCCATTTATTACCTTCCAAATTTATCAGTTGCTTTTCTTTCTTTATCTAATTTTTTAGCTCGTCTTTTTGCCTCTACTTCAGCATACTTTGATTTAGCATCATCTAACTTCTCTTGATATCCTGATTTCTTATTCTTCCATTTAACAAGAGCTTTATTTAATCCTCTCTCACATTTAACTGGATTTTTAGTTTCATCACATCTATTTATTTGTTTATTAATATCAGAAATTACAGAATCGCATCCTTTAATATAACAAAAATATTTACATATTTGTTTTTGGTCAGGGTTTCTTCTAAAACATGCTTGCCAACAAGGATCAGTTGATTTTCTAAAAATATAAGTTAATAATAAACCTAAAGAAAGTCCAAGAACTCTACCTACTTTTAATTTATCTCCTACAATTCCTCCAGCTATAGCAGCTGCTCCATATTTAACGAATTTACTAAATCGAGATTCAAAATCTCTAACTCCAAACTCAAATAAAGTTTCAACCGATTCTTTATAATTCATATTTAAAACATGATCACATAAATTAACATGCTCTTGAAATGATAATTTTTCTCTAAGAGATGGACTTTCATATACAGCTTTTAATAATGTCCTTGTACATATATGATGCACTGCTTTTCTATCTGAGTTATTCATTAGTTAGTTCCCTAATATATTGAATGTAGTTTCATCAATGACAGCTTGAATTTCTCCAGGTTGGCCCTTATAATCAGCAACTACATTTACAGCAAAACCTTTTCTATTACTTAAAAATGCCACACTGACTCCTTGAAGTTTTGCTCGATTATCATATGTCCTAATTGCATAACTTACTTCATCAATTATGTCATTCATAGTATCATCATCGGCAGGACTAAAAACATATTTATATAGATCACAACCAAACTCAGGGTCGTGATCTACAGTTCTAGTTGGAGTAACGAGGATTTTAAACCAGGATCTCAAAATAACCGCTAAATCTGTGATTCTGGTAAAATCTCCGGAGGGAGATATTTTATCGGTAAAATCCGCATAGCGTGTTTTTGAACCGACTACTGACTTTTGAAATCTATCAAGGATATTTGCCATTTATTTGTCTACTTTTTAATTTTAGATAGCTCCTCGTCCATTGCTTTTTGTTTTTCTTCTTCTAATCTTGCTTTCCATTTTAAGAAATCATTAAATCTTTTAATAGGCATGGCCATTATGCTGGGATATTGTTGCTTAGTAAGCTCCATACAAGAGAATACATTTTCATCCATGATTCTCCTATACTCGGTTATCCCATCATAGTCCATGCACCACCCGAAAAAAGTTTTCCATTAAATCTATATTCATAAGATCTTGATTTCCACAATGCTGACAACTTGCTAACATTTTTAGTGAAACTTGATATTTGCCAAAGTTTTCAACATATGCGTCTATGATTGCTCTTCTATCTCTGGGAGGCAATGTCATATAAGCATCTACAATATCTGATCTATCTTTATAAATTGTTGGTTCGACTTGTGCTTCAATATCTTGTTCAAACTGATTAATCATCAATGTATCAGTTAATATATCAAGCATAGCTCCTGGTTGAACAGATTGTCGAGTATACATATATTGTTCATCTTCAAGGGTTGGTTGTTTTAGTACAGCAGAAACTCCTTCTGAAACGGGGAGAACTACTTTAACAGTTTTTCTTAGAATGTCATCTGTTGGATATAATTCAGCAGAAAATGTATCCGATGCTTTAACTGTAATTGGATATTCTTTTCGACACGATGTACAGGTTACATCATAGTTTCGAATTTCTTCATAAGAAATATGATATAACCCATACAATAACGCATCTCTATCTTTAGTGGTCGTAAATTTTAAAAATGATTGAAAGTCCGTAATACTCTTAGGTTGTTTAACTAATGATTCGAATATAACTCTATTCATATGCTCTGTAATTTTTTGCGGACTTAAAAAGCTTGCTTTCATCCTTTCTTCTTCTGACACGTTTATAGTCCGTAATGTAAAGACTTGTTTTGTTTGGGGTGTCGTAACTTCATACTCAGGATACTTCAATTGGAATCCTTTAAACATTGTCTATCTCCTTTGAATAAGTTTTCGTATTATTAGCGCAGATTATCTATAATCTGAAACTTCGATTTTTATTATATTAAGCAAGTTTTGTTTGTAATGATTTAACTTTATTTGCAATTGCTGCTTTGCATTTTGCTGGATCTTTAGTATTTGCACATTTACTAGCACCTGATTTAATAGCGGCCATTTTAGCTTTAATACCTTGAGCTTTAAAGGTTTTCATACATGCTGCTTTATCAGGTTTTCCTGCACATCCTCTTGCTGCTTTACTCAAGAAATTTTTATAAACTTTATTTCCTGCATATAAAGCAGTTGCTGCTACTGCGGCAGTTCCTAAAAGTTTCTTAGCACCTGCTTTAGCATGACTCGCTGCTGCTTTTACAAATTTATCTGGAACAGAAACTCCTGCTTTTTTACTCGCTTTAGCGACTTTAAGTCCTTTCACTCCTGCTTTTGTTTGTTTATAAGCATCTACAGTTCCTGCTTTAGCAACATTGACTACTTTTTCTTTACCAGCTTTAGCAGCAGCAGCTATTTTTTCTTTACTAGTTTTTTCTTTAGCAACAGCAGCAAATTTTTCTTTAGAACCTTTTTCAACTAAAA
>PJEL010002727.1_pt1 | contig 15829 bp, 28 predicted proteins | sample 1853271 | NCBI WGS metagenome assembly PJEL01 (sample SAMN08108733, study PRJNA415343) | Invertebrate metagenome, whole genome shotgun sequencing project. | host: Globobulimina | place: Sweden: Gullmar Fjord | collected 2015-08
CCGCACAAAACCAAGAGGCTCATTAGTTCGCAGATTTTTCATGCAATCCACTAATTCGAATATTTGAGCAGGACTCATTTTATCAAGATCACCAGCTTTTACAGAATATTTTAGTGAGTACTTTACGGACCGAATAACAGACAAACCCTTATCAGCTTTAATTTCAGATTGAGTTTTACCTTTCAGAGATTTGAATAAATCGCTAAACTTCTCAGGACGAGTTGAAGGAGTGAATACAACATCACAACGAATATTCAACCCCTCACCATTCGTTGACTCACGCCACTCTTTTGACAATTTAGATAGCGCAACAACACCACTCTCATTCTCGTACGGATGCAGCACGCCACCATGTTCAATCATGTACTCCTTAAACTTCGCGACATCTTTTTTAGGATCGAATAACTTTGAAGCTTCAGCCTTCTTTTTCTCGTCATATGTACGAAAATCAATAGGAGTATCAGTAAACACAATGGCGTGTATATGTGGATGCCATGCGCGCGAGTTTTCACCAAGTTTAATTTCCAGTGATTTAGATCCACCGCTCACTCTTGAGTACTCTCCCAAAGAATGCTTGTTACCTTTTCGCTTTCGCCCTTTGAGCTGCCAAACGCGAAAACCTTCGTTGAGCACAGACAACCGCTCAAAAAGGTCATGACCATCTTTGAGTGTAAACGTGAGCATATAACAATATTGTGCACGATCCCAATTAATAGAGAGTGCTGATGATATTCGTCTAATCCTATCACCGCTCACAGCATCAGCGCAATTAGGGCACAACTTATGCACGCCACACCTATGAAGCTCTAATACCTTATGGTCATAACCACCTGAAGAGTTTTTTCGTTTGCCAGTAACAGCAGAGGAACCACAACGCTTGATTTTTTTGGAGAGGTCAAGAATGTCACTTAATACTGTACCATTCTTACCTATTGCAAGGGGAGACAATTCACTTACTGAATCACTGAGGATCTGAGAATTATCTCTATTTATAATTCTCCCCTTGTAATTCGGGAGTATTGATGTTATATTCATATTGTCCTTAGTCAAGCCCCCGCGAGATCGCCATCTCATATGCGGGGGCTTTTTTCGTTTAAATATCTATTTTAGTAATTCCATCAGCTTTGACACCGTTTCAAATCCGTACTTATTCAGCACCCACGCCTGAATCTCTGCCATGGCCTCTTCACTATTCACGACCTGCTGAAAAAGTGAATTATTTCGCACAGTTTCAATAAGAGTTCCACCAGCGCCACTCATGATCTGAGGCATCACGCCCTCTAACAATGGTCGTGCCATAATAAATAATTTAGTCATTGCGCCACTCTCCTCTTCTTCTTCGTCATCTTCATACCCATTATTACCGCTAACAAGATTAGTGCCCAAACCATCAAGTGTCGTTTTTAGAAACTCATTGTTGATTTTCGCCATAGATTTAGCTTGATTTTCGCTAATACGCATTTGAGATCTATACATCTCCTCATGGATGTCCGCAAATGGTGCAGGTGATGTTGACCCAAGTTTCTCAAGTATAACAGGTACAAACGGTGAAGCAATAGCAGTCAATTGAGTAGTTGTCTCTGAAATAATTGCCCGCAAAGCTCCAACGATCTCAGCAGCCATGGAGCCATTAGACTCAGGCACTTTTTCAAAGGAAGGCTCGCTTACTGCCAAATCATCATAGTGAGATGACATCGAGAAACGATCCGTTTTAGTATCACTCTTACCATCATACTTATAGCGCACAATCAGTTTATACATTCCAGACCCATACAAAACACCTATATCATGTTCGTCTGGAACCTCATCATTAAACTTCGTTATCTGTGCTCCCTTGATCTTATCATAGTACAAGTACCCCGTGATATCAGTGATCTGGTCACTATGTATCTCGTAGTATTCCCACCATGTCAATTCAGGCTCTAATACTGCTATTATCTTTTCTTCAGACATAAAATCCCCTTACTTCAAATAAAGAGTATCACCAACATTATAATCATCAGCACTACCGTAAAGACTACATTCACGAACATCAATAGAACCACGCAGCAACATTATCCCAAAAATACAGCTCCCGTCATTTTGATACTCAGTAGACCGCACAACCCCGCGCCCATCAACTTCAGGAGCACACGAAGACAACAATACAGCCACAACACAACAGAGCAGAATCAACAACCGCTTCATAACGGTCTCCTTTAACTATAGAATTACTTATTCCAAAAATGAGTTATAAGCACGGACGAAGTCAACACGCCAATTACAACAGCGGTCTTTACTTTCACGGACTTTCGATCCAATTCCACATCATGAAGTGTTTCACTCACAGCAGACCCCACAACAGATGGTACTTGGCCAAAACCGTTATTTTTTTCGACTAAATCACCTACAGACACTTTGCCCTGTTCAAATTCGGTTAACCTGCCCTTGACATAGGCCACATAATGAGCTGGTGTTATAACCCGTGGATTAGATTTTATGATCGAATCACTAAAACGCGAAGAATACCCGCTTTTACGCAACGCGGGATAAAACACAGACAGATAAAACTCAGCATTAGTTTTAAATGGTTTATATCTTGAAAAATATTGTTTCACTGGATAATTCAGCTGATCCACAATTGAACTGTGAGTATTAACCAGATCAAGAGAATCATTATATCCAGCATCACGAGCAGTCGCATCCATGAACTGTATTAATCCGCGTGCCGAACTATTCGGATTCTTTGCTTGTGGATTCCAGCCAGACTCCTTTTGAATAATCTCAATTACCCAAGATTCAGGAACATCCAAATATGATGACAATTCTCTTATCGCCTGGACAACTTCAGGCCGTTCATATGGTTTCATACTCAACTCCAATTCATAAAAAAAAAGCCCCCGCTATAACGAAGGCCAAAACCAGAAATGGTAACTTCTGGTTTAACTCAAAAATGATTCTATTTACACTAATATCGTAATCAGGTGAGCATACAGTATCACCAAAGCAGGATCGCGGAAACGACTCCACGCACTCATGATTTTTTACCAAGTAAATAACCTACAACAGCAACCACCGCAACTACAGCAAAAGTCTTTTTACGTGGAGCAACTACATGAGATCTCTTATCCACCAATACAAAATTCTCACCAGCGCCAACCATAGGAATTAGATTCTGTATTTCATTAATAATAGATCGCGTATTATTTCGTTCATCAAAATTCATATATTACCCCGTAATCGTTTCTTTTAATCGTATTTCCATAATAGGAGTTACAATAATAGGTGTGGGCTCTTTACTCAAATCAACAAGCTGGTCGAGTTCAGAAACATTATTATATATAACGCCATTATAGCTCACTTTATGCACAACTCTATCTATACTCATGATGGTATATCCAATCCTATATTACAGATCAATCCACTTGCAGCCTGCGCGTTAAATGCTGATACTACGCAAAAAATCATTGAATTCGAAGGCACATCAATTGGCTCAAAAAAACCTGAGTTTGCACTTAAATAATACTGCGGTGACCCCAGTGTATTCGGCATAGGAACATTAAGCTCTGCCACAAGATCACCACTTGTACCGCTTATAGTCCCAGTAAGAGACCCATCAGCAGGGACAGAACGAAATTGAACAGTCAATGAGCTTGTTATATTATTAGAAATAAAACGCGACACAATTGCTTGTATCCCCAGAATTCTAGAACCCTCTGGGAACGCTTGTCCCATATCATTAGGTGAACCAAACGATCCTTCACCAGACGGTGGCGATATTATTTGATTCGTAAACAAATTAACATCAGCACCGTAATTCAACTGTGCCGTAAAATTACCAACCAGCTTAGGAGTACGCCACCAGTTTTGATGATTATTATAATCGAACACCTCATTGCCATTAACAAAAACAGTTGCATTCCCTCCTATGAGATAAGCCCACTCTTCAAGATACGAGAAATCATTTACAATTGTAACAACATTTTCGTAACTAGTGCCCTCAGCAACGCCAACAGAAAAACGAGTAAACCGCGTTACTGCAGGAAATATCAGAGTATGAACAGTACTAGAACTGCCGATATAATCACAATTAAAATTCCCCATAAACTGAACATCTGAAAAACTGTTAATTTCAAAAACAGTTCCACGCCTCGTTTCAACGTCGCACAAGAAATTCAAAGAAGAAGGTTGACCAACCGCAGATTCAGTAGTGAATACAACACTGGAATTATCAGGTGTATTTAGTTCACCACCACTAAATTGATACTGATACGCTGCACCAGTAGATGCCCGTTTAAAAGTATATGTACCATCTGGCACAGAATATCCATTTTTAACAATAAAATGAAATATCCCCTCATCAATCAATGCCTGTAAATCAGAGTGCGAATTCAATATAGCAGTAGCACGAGGTGTACTATCACCCCCTCCATCACCAAATGAGGGAGGGCGCATCCCCATATTATTATAACAGTTCATCATTTATTGTCCCATCTCACGCTTGATCTGATCAACGAACTCACCACTTTGAATTCTGTATATATCAGCCGATACCCGAAAGTCCAGATCTTCAATGTCAATCATTGATGGTAGTTGGTTAAATTTACCACTTACCGAGATTTGGAAAATATCACCTGCAGAAGAATAAAACACAGTGTTTTTAGGCTGAGCTTGATCAATATTGTTGACCTGATACAGATCTTTAAAGTGCTGAGATCGACCAATACTCATCGAAGTACTAAACCGTATTGTCATCGGACCAATAATAGACGACCGCATAAAGTCATTATTACTAATAACTCCGCGTACTGCTATATTTTCCATAAGGTACGCAGAGCCCGAATTTAGTTGTAAGAGATCATACAACTCAGCAGAATCAAACTCATAATTCCCCGTTGCCAAATTAAACCGCGCTTTAACACCGACGGATGGAGTAAGAGCATCACTCAACGGTGGTATACTATGTATAATCATGATGGTCTCCTTAATGCACGTTTATCAATGTCAATTTTAACAAATGGGAAAATAGGAATTTCCCGACCATCCAAATCAGAGGGCAAACCCACCGTTGAGATAGACCAGCTAAAAACCATCTCCAATGCGACGGCATCGACATCACTTTCACTCTTTATTACATGATTTTCCCCAACAGTATTAGACGATGGCAAAAACGGCACCTGTGCACTAAAAAATGGTCCCGAATCATTAACAGCACCAAGTGTTACAAATGGCAATGTCTCACCATTAACCAACGCATGAGGAACTGAGCAACCAACCGCCAACACTGTAAAATCATAATTAGGCCTAAACTCATAGTCTTCTTTTACACCATTTATCAAAACAGCGACTACTTCATTTTCCTGAAATGATTCTGACACACTCCCCTGTGAAGGATCAAACACAAAGTCCTCACGAGGTACTAGATCAATTATCAAAATTCACCTACTTTCATCCCAACAACAGCAACATGAACAACCGCTCCGATAACACCATTACAATCAACATCAATTACAACAGCATCACCACCCGAAACAGATATCCCTTCAAAGTCCATGAACGAACCAACAAAAGCCGAAGGCTGAATACTCGTTCCATCTGGAACAGGCGTTGAGCCCTGAACAGTCATCGTTGATAATCGCCCCTTGTCAGTATTAAATTTTTGACTGCACAATTCTGATACTGATATTTGCGCACCGCCCGCATCACTGAGAACACGATTCTCAATAATCACAACACGAGACAAATCAAACCGCTCTAAACTTTCAGGAACAATAAACAACACAGATGCTGTCCCACTTGTTTCGATTTTTTCATAATGAGCAAAAAAACGTTCTTCAACCATCTTGACTCCCTATGATTGGGTCATACTCTTGGTTTCAGTACCCACAAATGTGAACCACACCCAACAATCAACATCACCAGTATTCTCTACTTGAACATCAATTTTCTTCGTAAAAGTGTGCGGGAAATCGAGACGTTTATATAACGGATTTACAGGTGCGTTTGTTGCATTGTTAAGAGCACGCGGGGATTTTTTTCGTCCAGGCGCTGCAAACATATCAACAGGAATAAAATTATCATAAAATTGATAATCAGTTCCACCTTCCACAACCTTATGATTGAGAGTACACACACCATAATCATAGATACCTTCCACAGTGTCTACAGTGTCAAGCTGAAGAGTTTCAAACTCAGTTCCCATTTTAAGACAATGAAAGGTCACACTTCCATCCATATCCTTTGTGATCGTTGTTGATGCTGTATTAGCTGGAATAAGTCCATATACTGTATACGTTTTGAAACGTCCGTTATTTTGCATTATGGCCACCCTTCCAATCTTTTGGCGCGATGAATACGTATTTATCGTTAATCATACCAGAATACTCAGCTTTTGGAATAATCGCTGGTACTTCACGAAGAACCTTTTTTCCTAAAAGCTTCGCTTCCTTCGCTTCCACCTTTGAACGGATAGAACCATAACGACTTGAAATCGTAATAGTCCCTTTTTTGCCTTTACTACTCAATCCAGCCAGTAGCACACGCCCTGTTACATTTGCCATATCTTAACCTCATATTACAGTAATAATTATAAAAAAGAGCATGGCCAAAAGCCATGCTCTTTAGCACTCAATTTTTTTTCAGTATACTACTACACGAGACGGTAGAGAGTACGATCAAGCTCAATACGGATCTCCGTATTATTAAGAATAACAGGAACAGCACCCGTTTCATAGTCAGTAATCTTAAATTCAAACTGAGTTTCTGCACTAAGAAGAATCTCTTCATCAAGCGGAAAAGATCCAGCAAAAAGAGAATTCATTGAGTTCGCCCCTACAGCAGCAGCACTCTGCGCCATCATTGAAGCACCTAGGATTGTAGAAAGAGGCAATTCAAATTTAGGAGAATCATCAACCTGAAGTGTCATTACTGATTTAAAAATCGTTTTGTTAAGAGCTTGAAGCCCAGCATCATTAAGTGGTACATCTGTACCGAGCACATAGATATTAAGACCATGAATCTGCCATGATTGCTTTGAAGCAACGCGGTTTCCCTGCTGAACGTTTGTATCCGAAACAGACACGCCAACAGCCGATTTTGGAATAGAAAACGGCGCATAAGTATCTACACCTGTCGCGAGTTTAACCGTTGAATAAACTGGATAAGTCAACACATCAACAATTTCAGTATTTGCGCCCGCTGCGAGAGCTTGCATTACTAATGGACTATTCGGAACATCTCTCAATTTCATCTTCATTTTACATCCTTCGTTATATTTGTTTTATTTATTTCACTATTTAATATATGTGTTTCATTCTAGAACAGATGATTTTAAAGTACTGAAGATAGCACTTTTTGGACAGCTTTAGGTTTACGGCCTGACATTTTGATATAACCGTCCTCATCGTAGGCTACATTCTCAGGCACAAGCGCACCAGCTGCTGACTGATATCCTGCCATCTCTGAAGCATCAAGCGCCAACTGTTCATAGCCGCTAAGCTGCTGGTATCCGCCTAACTGCTGATATCCATTCAGCGACGTGACACCTAGTTTTTTTGCTGAACCAGTTAGCAACTCTTTACCCGACCCAATCACCGCACCATTAACAATAGACACAACATTGCCCATTTTCTTCGGAGCTTTAGCACAGAAATACCCACCAGCAAGATAAATAAGTGCATTCGCTACAACGCTTGCACCTGTATCTTTTCCTGACATCGTATTTACGACCATCTCCGTAGCAGTTGCACCCGCTACAGGTTTTGCATTTTCCAGCGCAGATCTAAGAATTACAGAGAAAATTCCTTTTGCCCCTTTCGCACTATAGCCCTTCAAACGCTTGCCATTACTTCCACGTTTCTTAGGCTTCTTGTGAGGAGTCCAAGAATCAACCCCTTTAAGAGTTGTAACCTTTGGCTTTGGCTTCGTTTTCTTTTTACTTCCATCTTTGATCATAATTCATTCCTTTATCGTGATATTGCACGGTTTGTTGTATAAAGCGTGTAAGCGTAAAGTGTAACACCTACACCAACCAACACACCACCAACGACTAATGTTTTTTTTATTTTCGAAGCATCAATAGCAGGCACAACACCTGTTACACGATCCCAGAACGCGCCAGCACGCTCGTCGTCTTCAGCTTGTTCCAATACCGCTATCTCCTGCGCCTGTTCTGCCGATTCAAGATAGATCACCTCAGGAGGCATTCGCCCTGAATTAACGAGTACCAAAATTGATGAAAAGATTTGCCACGACATCCCCTTCTGCTGAGCAGTCGGAAACGGGTAATATTCATTAACCACAAGCAGAGACAATTTTACATTCTCTTTCTTATCATCGGTAAAACGCAATTCATTATCAGCTGCCAACATGGTTCGATATGTTTCATGTAAAATAGCAACATCGTCACTACCGTACTCCAAACCGAGCAAATCCCGAACGGTTTTAAGCACTAGACGAACCTCAGCTTTTGTCAATGCCTCAACCGTCACTATTTACGCTTCTTATTCTTTTTACGGCCAAGAAATACACCAAGACCTAAACAAACGCCGCCAATAACAAAAGGAGTCGCCTTTTCAATCAGAGCTTCACGTTCGATACGTTCACGGTGATCGGCCTGAGCTTTAGCCACACGCCATTTTGATTCCTGAAAATCTTTGATCTGTGCGCTAATATTAACAGGATTTGACTGTTTATACGCTCCATGAGGACCAGACGGTATCATGTTCAACGCGCCACTTTGAATAATTCCAAGTTTTCTCATTCTTTCACTCTTTTCCCATAGCTAAAAATCCAAGCACAACAGCACCAGCACCATAGCCTATTTGTTTCGTTTTACTCTGAGATTCCCACCAGCGCCCCGTTTTACTTAAAAGTAACGGTAGATTAACAGAAGACGAGATCTTCTCATTCTCAACTGTCTTCACGCTATCATTAATAATATCCCTCACAGGTATTGTTGACACTTTTTTATCAGTAATCTGAGCTTCCAAATTAGCAGCGATTTCTTTATTCACACGCACAACAACATCAACGACACTCTGAAAATCTTTTCTTGCGTACTCAGCACCTAGTTTAAAAGGGCTGCGATTTGCGAAAAAACCGCGAACAATCCACGACATTGCACCCGCATCGTTCAGAAACTCCAATTGTGTCAATGCATCACGCCAACGCCCAGCATCACCACGCGCCTTTAGATTTGCAGCATATCGCTGATCACGTCGCGAAAAAGAGCCACCCCATTCGTCACGAGTAATCTCTCTGAACTGCACAGTACCATCAGAATGAATCTCAGCACCAGCACGACGATAAACATTATCACCATCAACAAGAGTCAGCCCCTTATTAATTTGAATCTGCAAATCATCAGCGATACCAATAGGAGCTATTGCGAAATAGCCTGTTTTATTAGATCGAATAAGCTTAAAACCATATTTCTCAATACGAGGGTTAAACTCAACTATACGATTACTAACAATCTCACTCACTCCAGATGATGGAGTAACCTTAATAACTGCACCACCACCTGAAGTTGGCTTTTGCTTTACTTTGCTGATATTTTTACTGATCATATCACTAAAAACACCCATAATCATAAGTCCACCGCTAGAACCATTGCCAACTTGTTTTTTGGAAATCTGAGACACTATATCAGACTTTTTCTGATTCTGATCTTTGAAATATGTTTCAGTGCCATAATCACTATCAATAGCTTTTGCATCAGTGACAGCTTGATTAATATGGCGCACTGCATGATTAATCGTCATAGGAAAAAGTAGTTCCAGCATTTCGTTTCCATCATTGACAATACCAGCCAACTCTTCAGAACTCATGGATGTTATTACACCTGACAAAATCACTTCTTCAGTTGTAGTATACCCGCTGTTTTCAATGTCCCATGCCTTCTGGTTATAGCCCCCGATAGTATCACGCAGATACCGCTTAGCCTGATTCGTAACCTCAGCTTCTCGCTCTATAGCACGCTGCATCTCTTCTGCTCGTTTTTTGGCAACAAGAGAACCTACAACGGTAACTGTAGCAGTGATAAACGAAGTTACAAGACTAACAGGATCTACAATCCCTAAACGCAGGTAATCACCAACATCTGATTTTTCAACAGATCCAGCACCAGCGCCCCCAGTCGGAAACACTACACACTTCATGTCAGCAACGGAATTAATAGCCATGATCTACTTCTTTTTTCGAGTTACAACGACAGCAAGAACACCAGCACCGACAAGCCCAACAACACCCCATCCAACAGGCGTAAGTGTAGGCTTTTCAGTTTTTGCACGCATCAGAGCATTTGCCGTATCTGATTCGTTTCGAGCCAACTGTATTTCAAGACTCTTTTGTAAACTCGCATTTTGTGCGATTTGGCCAGCGGTCACGGCCTGCGCCTGCGCTGCCTGAGCATGATGCATTTCCATGGTAAGTTGGTCATTTTTGAGTTGAAACTCACGAGCTTCACGCTCTGATTTTGCAGCAACCAAAGGATTAAAAATCCCTGAAAATAGTGATGTTGCATCGCTGATACCCTGTCCCACAGAGTACCCGCCCGATTTGGCTTGCACTTCGGGACCATACACGGGGCCAACAGTTCCCGACAGTTTACGGTAACCTCTCAGCACCGTAAGATTATTTCTACGTCTCATATTCAAAGACCTCTCTAAAAGTTTCAGGCTCATAAGAACCTAATTTATTATCTGGATATGTTGCATCAGCAGCACGCCATTTCCCATGATGAAGAACTTCTGTATAGATATGATGTGGCATACCATCAGGTCGATTACTCATCACAACAAACCGTACAGGCACCCCATGAAGATTACACCACGAAGCTATGAGTATTGATTTCTTTTTGCAATCAGCACCAACCATATCAAGGATATAACAGGGACGAGATAAAAGCTCACCGACTTCATCACCATAATCATCTTCAACATAAGGCAACGAACAGACAGCGTAATAAATATCATCAAAACAATCAGGATGTATGCCTTTCATATCTTCACAGAACTCTGATGATATTGAGGCAATCTCATGTACAGATTGGCGATAACTATTAAGTGCAATTGTATCAACTATAGGAGGTCTCATTTTTTCCGTTTCTCCTGCACCCTATCAAGCGCACGTTTCACCACAGTAATAGATAGATCCAGCAAGTGTATAATCAATATCAGTAATGGCGTTATTACTTTTTCGTCCAGTTCATAATTCACTATTTACCCATTCTATTTTACAATCTATTCAAAACAGGCTATTCAATATCGAAATCAACAAATTAAAAAATGGAGTTATCACTTTCTCATCTATATCACGATGCATTTAGCCTACAATTTTTTCAACGTCACGAATAGAAAATTCGCCAGCGTTAATAAGTTTCTGAGTTTCAAGCGGAGAGAGTTCATAGCCTGTCGCCTTGCTCATGATCTCTTTTGATTTTGTCAGATGAGTATTCACTTTTTCAAGATCAACCAGAACAACATTCCCATTTTTTGCACCAAGATTAACTTTGCCAACCGTGGTACTTCTCTCAACAGTGATTTCTTTTTTATTTTTACCCACGCCACTCGTAACTTTTTCACGAGCTACACGAACAATTTTCATAACAGACCCACGAACATCGTTTGCACGATTCCCATTAATTGTTACAACTACAATCTTACCTGTTACTGCATTTTTTTTAGTTGCCACTATTTGACCTCCATTAATATTTCAGCGCGTAAAAGAGTTCTCGTATACTTAGGGCCAAGCAACACGAACCAGTCTGAAATATTTCTCACATTACCGTGATATTTTCGACCATAGCATGTATCATTACCTGATTCATTATCCCAAATCAATTTTGATCCAATCAAATCTTTTGACAAAGGAGTAATATTAGCAGCATCAACTATTTCAATATTCTCAATTGCTATAGATTTGCCTCCTAACTTCGAATTCCACGTAGAATGAGCATACTCTTTATCATCATATTCAGGAAATCGTTCACGCCCTGCACTATTCAATCTGTATTTATCTGACATTTTGACCTCATACAATTCTCAATTCTTTCAATACATCAATAATAGCTCTTTTACACAGCGATTTGCAAGTTTTTTTACATTTTTAGGGGTGTCACAACTGTAAACGCCTTATAAATATTTATAAAAGCCAAAATAAGAGCCATGAAACGCCCCCTTTCATACTACAGTTAGCTGTTCAACTCTTGTTCAAAATCTGTTCACACTGTTGAGATATGGCGTTCACAGAGCATTTTTCACTGTTCAAGTCAATGTTCAAACAAAAAAAAAGGCGAATCATAACGATTCGCCTTCCAAAATAAAATCAGGTGAGGATACTATAAAATTGACTTCGCCAAGATTGAAGAGAGACCTATTGCACCCGCTGCCATGATAAACTCACCACTTGACGACATCCCGCGCTTATATGATAACCCTAGAATATACAGATATTCAGCCTTCAACAAGTTCGAGATGCTCGGCATCTGTTCCAAATCTGACTTATAACTTTCAAGTATCAACTGAGTAATTGTAACAACTTCATCTACCATAAGACAACCCCGAACTCTCTGACCACGTTGAACCATCAGAAAACTCTACATAACTAAGATACGAGCGATAAGGCAAGAGCGGAAAACCACCCTCCCCCGATTCCCCTCTCACATTCGCCTTCCGCCACAGAGGAACCCTAACACTCTCACATGTAGAAAAGCGAAACAGCAGCTCCCAATGATGCAACCGAAAGTCAATTAAACACGGCTTTACCTCAACATACCCAACATTCAGCTTACAAGGAATCTTTATAAACTCTGATGGGTGAGTATCAGGATCAACATACACAATATTAAATTCCAGAAACTTAAATTCATTTTCCACAATACCCCCGCTCCCGCTTTTATAATCAGGCTTTTCCACAACCCCCACCCTTCTTATTAACCGACGAATTCGAACATTCAACAACTACAAATACATCTTCAACATCAAGCCACTCTTCATCTGAATCCACATGATATTCACAACAATCACAGTATATACTACCTACATCAATAATTGCAAGTGGCCTCCACGATGACACAGCCACCCCAAACGGGCACTTCGTCTCCGTCGAAAAACAACGTAACCAAACTGCTGAAATTAGACTAGTTTCCATCCACACCCCTCATTTCCTCAATAAGCACTTCTAACCGCGTAGCTGCACTACGGAGATCAGAAGGAAGAGTTAACAGAAGTTCATTGACAACATTCAAGCACTCCAGATCATTCCACTTTGAAGGAGCTTCAAACTCATAGCACAACTGAGTCCTAACCTCATACATCAACCGACCAACGATAAGAGATCGAGAGGAAAACGGATCACGACCTTTAAATTTTTCACCCGCAGCAGTTAGAGTTTCAAGAACCTCTATTTTCTTTTCCGCAATTTCTCTCATCTTCTAATCCATTTCATCAACCACTCTTTAGCACGAATCAACCCACGATTACACTTCTCACCGTGCTCATGCTCGACGCTAACATCAGGCGACAAAGATACCAACCCATGTTCCTCCATGCAATCATCACATATATCCAAAGTCACACTTCCAAAACACTGGTTAGAACATGTAACACTTATATGAACTTGCTTAACCGTCGCAACCAAAGATGCACCAAAAAAACGTTGACGGCAATAGTCACAACTAACTGTTTCCTCTCTACTCATTACCATCTCGCAATCTACAATTCTCCTTTGTTAAAAAAAGAAGAGCCCGTTCAAGTTCAAAGATTTGATTTTGAAATTTCTTCCTCACAGCAACCTTATCCTCACTCACACCTTTACTTTTATCCTCACACTCACCTTTACGCCCTATTATTCGATAGTCCAAATCACACTTGAAATAATAAAACATATCAATAACCTGATGAGAATTTGGTAAGAAACCACCGATTTCACATACTACATCAGTAACAGAAGCTTCCAATAAAGGCAGTTTTTCCATATCGTACATATAATTATCTCTTATATAAACAGCTTTTTCTTCAATCGTCAGTGAATCCACAGCATTTTTTTTCATTTTTTCCCATTCCATCTATTAAGTTTTGATAGGCTCACAACATATTAGCCATATTAAACAGTTCACTCTTCATCATCCTACGAGATTCACCCATGAGTTTAACCCGCAAAAGTCTATTAAGCAACACATCCTTATATTTCACTATATCCCTACAAACATCACCGCAACATTCTGGAACACGCCCGCCTTTATAATACAAATCACTTCCACAAACACGGCACTTCGCATCAATCTTTTTTCCTTTTTCGAGTTTTAGTACCATAATAGCCTCCTTTGAGTAACTGAATAGTATGAGAACTCCTAAATAATAACAAGCTACAACACGAAAAAAGCCCTGTATAATAGTTCGTACTGGTCGAGGTGACCACCTATTATACAGAGCTTCCAAAATTTTCACGCCTCGAAGGGGTACGAATCCCATATAACAAGTATAGATTAATCGCTATAGCTTGTCAACTATTTTATCAAAACCATTGTTCAACTTTTGCTACTTAATTTAATAACCTCAGCCATTAACCCAATATATTCACTGTATTCCCTACCAGCCAACCTATTGGTAAGAGAAACAATACCTAAAGCTTTAACAAGCACATGTTGCTGTTCAACAGTAAGCTCAATTACATTAGATATCCCACTTTGACAATTAATAAACGAGCCACTCATATTTGACATAAAAACTTTAAACTCAGTCAAACAGCCACCACACAAACGAGACAATTCATACTCAGTAATCTCCTCTACAACAGAATCATACTCAGCACGAGCCCCCGTATATTCATGTTCAGCCTTACCGCACAAATCACACTTATATCTACCCACCAATACCCCCTCTTCAAAACAAACCTCCATGATTAGCAATCCCAACCGCGCCCGCCTCAGGCCGATTCTCTTTTAGATATTTCGTAAAATCGCGCTTCTTTTTTGAATACCTCTCATCATTAAGTATATCATAATACAATCCACTGGTACGAGAAGAAATCTTTCTATCACGATCGCGCTTCAATGCTTTTACATTATTACGCATATTCTCTTTTAGATAATCAATCCCTTCCACATAATTCTCTGCGGTAATCCATGAAACAGTATAATCATAAAACAAATAATCCCTATCACGTCTATACTCAGCAACAACAAAAGCAACTTCACTCTGAAACTCACGATGAATATCAGCGCCAAGCTGCCACAACGCAGTTGAGCCACGATCACCACTACGCATCATATCAGGCCTCAATTCATAAAATAGAGCGGAATAAGCTGGAGAACTCGCAGCCTTCGGCTCATCACTTAACTCAGACGGAATTTCAGGCTGAGTTTCAGCAATCCTTGAAATCAGCTTTCGTGCATTCTCACCATATTCATCAACCTCCATAGCTGCTGACTCGAGTTTTTCATACACTCCTGATGAGACAGTAAACGGTTTCCACGCTTTACACTTTTCGATTTCACGCCTATTTCTGTCAATCTTACTATCAGTGATCGAATCAGATGTACGTGATTTTGTAATTTCAGCACCAGCGCACCATTCACGAAGAGATTCACGTTCAGCCTTTTTCTTTGATGACTCAACGCTCAATGGTGGAATAGTAGATATCGATTGTTCCGACTCTCTCACTTCCTTAAGTATCATATCATCAAGCTCTAGACACGTACTCACATTTCGAAGATCCTTCTTGTAATTCCGCACAAAACCAAGAGGCTCATTAGTTCGCAGATTTTTCATGCAATCCACTAATTCGAATATTTGAGCAGGACTCATTTTATCAAGATCACCAGCTTTTACAGAATATTTTAGTGAGT
>PJEL010002729.1_pt1 | contig 15827 bp, 12 predicted proteins | sample 1853271 | NCBI WGS metagenome assembly PJEL01 (sample SAMN08108733, study PRJNA415343) | Invertebrate metagenome, whole genome shotgun sequencing project. | host: Globobulimina | place: Sweden: Gullmar Fjord | collected 2015-08
GGCTTTAAGGTCATTTTCCTTTAGCGATATTCTCAGACAAAACCCTTTCACCAAAGCTGCATTCATACCTCACAAGGTATGTTCTTTAATGTTAATGCCCTGCATGTTTCATGGATTGTCCTGTTGTGATCTTCTCGGAAATGATAAGCATTAGTTATCTAGCGCTCTGATATAAAACTACAATTACGATAATAGAGAAGAGTCCTTAATCCTGAACTGCCCATAAATATTGCTGATAAATAGTGGGAATCAATAATATCAGTCAAAATCAATTTCATTAATACGAGGGGATTATGAATATGGACAGGACAACGGAAATATTGTTGACTATAGCGAAAAAGTGAGAATGTATGACCGTGTTAAAACTTATTGGTATTAAGCGTTAATTAATGTATGGCTCAATAAATTATAAAAACACAAACCAGAGGCCGACTTGCAATTTATCCGTCAATTGAATTTAAACCACTTCCATCAGATATAATAATTCAGAGGAATCATTACCCATGACAAAGATAAACCATCTGGAAATATACAAGCATCTAAATAAATCGAATTGTCGTGACTGCGGGATCCCGACCTGCATGGCTTTTGCACTTGCTGTTATAAACGGTGATATAAATATCGAAGACTGTCCTCATTTAGATAAAGAAGCGGCAAAAGCACTGGAAGGGAAGATAGTAAAGAGGGACAGAGACAAAGACTTTGAGCTGACTATCGGGCCACTGAAGCAGGCATTGTCGGAAGTAGACTTCAGCGCTGTCGCCAACGGTCTGGGGGCAGAGTTGATAAATGGCAGACTCAGGATAAACTGTCTTGGCAAGGATTTCTTTGTGGACAAAGAGGGGAATCTAGAGTCCGTGATTCACATTAACGAATGGGTCATGATGCCACTTCTTAAATACATTAAGACTGGTGGCAGCAGAAGCCTGTCAGGGAACTGGGTCTCTTTTGAGGAGTTGAATAAAGGCGCGACAATGGCTAAGTATTTCAATAGAAGATGTGAGGAGCCGATGCGTCAGCTCGCTGAATCTCATACTGGCATTTTCTTTGACCTGCTTAATATTTTCGGTGGGAAGGGCGTTGAAGGATTTTCAGCGAACTACACTAAGGTTGTTTATCCGCTTCCGAAGATTCCGCTTCTCATCCTTTACTGGAAGCCGGAAGACCAATTCGATTCCAAGTTGAAGATCCTTTTTGATAGTACTGCTGATACATATCTGGATGCGCATTCAATTTATGTTCTGGGAAGGGGAATGGTGGAAATGTTCAAGAGAATACTCTCTAAACATGAAGAGCTATTGCCGATGATATTGTCTCTTTGAGTCAACTTGCCTTAGATACTGCGGCTCTAATTATATAAGGGCGAGGCAGTGCCTCGCCCTTACTCAAGCTTTTACTTTTTCGAATTTACGTGCTTTTGCTTACTGAATATTAACATTTGAGGGAGCGCTTGGAGGTTTGCCATACCCCGGTGTACTGCCCCCGAGTCCCATATTTGTCACCTTGCCTGTATAAATGTAGTCATTGCCCTTTACTTCGGCATGACATCCCATGCAGCCTGCAACTTTCCCTTCGCTAACTACTTTGAAATCAGGATCATATTTTACCCAGAACCAGTCACCACCGGCCGGATCATATCCTTTGACTTTGTACATAACAGTTATCGCGGCTAATTTTTTGCCGGGAGTATAGTTTTCTTTAAGGACGATTGAGTTGTTAGCCATACCTTTTGACTTGTTGATAGATTTGAGGGCTATGTCATTTACATAAACTGTTATGAATGCACCATGCGGTTCAGTTCCTTCAAACATTTTTCCTTTTCCTGGCCATAAGCTCCACTTTTTATAAGGCATATGCCCTGTAAGGTGGTGTCGAAGATCTCCCCCTCCTGGAATAGGCATAGCTGATTTATAGCCCATTGCCTGCGTTTCATAAGGTATTATCATAGGATCATGGCCTGCATGGGAAATCACGGAAACTCCGGCAACCAGTGTTAATGCCAGCAGTATCGTTATGACTGTTTTCATCTCTTCCTCCTTTTTATCCTGCACCTTTGTTGTATCGTTTTTTTAATTAATAATAAAAGATGTTTAAAGTCTATTAGATAATATTTGTAGTGTATATGACATTGGTCATATTATTAATGAATTATCATCATCTTCACTACTTAAAGACATTCCGTTTTCCTGTTAAGTCCTGCTGAGGTTTACATGCATAAATATATTACAATAGACAATGTTCAGATCAGTTCTTCATATGGCCCTGCACGCGATAGTCCCCGGGCTTGTTGCTCGTTATAAATTTCTTGAGCAGTGGAAGAGGGCATGGCTGATAATGGTCTCGACTATGATCGTTGACCTCGATCATCTGCTTGCCGACCCTGTGTATGATCCCAACCGCTGCGGGATAGGTTTTCATCCGCTTCATTCGTATCTGGCGATAGTCATCTATGCGGTCATGGCTGTGATACCTAAGACTCGTCTTGTGGGGCTCGGGCTGCTCATTCATATGGCGCTTGACGGAATTGATTGTACCTGGATGTTTTTTGATTCGCACTGATCTTAGACTAAGAATCAACTTGATCATATGAGTTAATGCTGGCCTGTATAAGCCGGCAGTCGGAACTGCCGGCTCTATACTTAGTCTGTGCGTAATTTATCTTTCTTTTTTGTAGTAGCACTGTGTGCTGTGAACATGGCCCTTTCTTCCTGAGACATTCTTGCCAATTGCTCCACTTTTTTCAAATCAAGCTTAAGCCCTTTTGCGACCCGCTGCCCGTAATCAGGGTCTGCCTTGTAGAAGAGGGCGGTCTGACGCAGTTGGATGCGTTTCTGTGCGCCGCTTAAGTGGCTTACAATGTTGCCGATTAAGTGGTCCCTGTCTGTTTTGCTCATTACATTGCGGTACAGGTCTCCTGCTTGTACGAAATCGTCATTGGGGTGTGTATAGTCATTGCGTGAAGCTGGCCCTGAGACTTCAAAGGAAGGTTCCCCTGTTTTCGGATCTGGTGCAGGGCCTCCAAAACTGTTTGGGTAGTAATTGGGGCTGCCGTTGCCCGCCATGCACATGAATCCGTCACGTTGGTAATTATTCATTTTACAGGCCTTTGATGAGTTTACCGGGAGCATATGATAGTTAGGGCCTAGACGGTGGCGGTGAGTGTCATGGTAACTGAACAGCCTTCCCTGAAGCATCTTGTCCGGCGATGCGGCAATGCCGGGCACGAAATTGGCCGGGGAAAATGCGGACTGCTCAACTTCAGTAAAATAGTTTTCCGGATTCCGGTTGAGGACTAGTCGTCCAATCGTAATTGGCGGTACGTCGGTGTGTGGCCAGACCTTGGTGATGTCGAAGGGGTCGAACCGGTATTCTGCGGCTTGTTCTGGCGTCATGATCTGCATTTCAAGTTTCCATGAGGGGAACTCGCCCCTTGCTATCGATTCATGCAGGTCACGGGTAGCGTGGTCCGCATCCATGCTTTTCATACTGTCAGCTTCTTCTCGTGAGAAGTTCTTGATGTGCTGTTCGGTCTTGAAGTGATACTTTACCCAATAGTATTCCCCTTTGGCATTGTACCATTTGAAGGTGTGGCTACTGTAGCCGTTTATGTTGCGGAATGTCCGTGGCGTACCGCGGTCTGAGAATAGAATGGTGACCTGGTGTATTGATTCCGGAGTGAGTGAAAGAAAGTCCCAGAACATGTCGGGATCCTTGAGGTTTGTTGCCGGATTACGCTTTTGTGTGTGGATAAAGTCCGGAAATTTCAGAGGATCACGGATAAAGAAGACCGGTGTGTTGTTGCCTACCATGTCGTAGTTGCCATCTTCCGTATAAAACTTCAGTGCGAATCCCCGTGGATCACGCTCTGCGTCCGCAGACCCTTTTTCTCCTCCGACTGTAGAAAAGCGGAGAAAGACTTCTGTCTGCTTACCGACCTTTGAGAGAAATTTTGCCTTTGTATATTTTGAGACATCTTCCGTGACTTCAAAGTAGCCGTATGCGCCTGCTCCTTTTGCATGAACAACCCGCTCCGGAATTCGCTCCCGGTCAAAATGGGCTAGTTTCTCAATCAGGTGAACGTCCTGTATGAGAATCGGCCCCGCGCTGCCCGCAGTCAGAGAGTTCTGGTCATTTGCGACCGGAGAACCAAAATTGCCGGTAAGTACATTTTTCTTTCCCTTCATTGTAACCTCCCCTTTTGTTTATCGCTAATGATTCAAAGATGTCATGACACAATGATTCTTTCCTTCTATATACACCTAAATGGCCAACATTTCAAATGTTTTTTACCTGACTATTTGAATATTTAGATAATTGATATATGGCATGTTTGACAATACATGCTCAGAAGTGGGAAGGTGATTTAAGCGGGAGGCTACTTTTCCCGTAGAAACGTGAAGTGGAAAAGCACTGATGCAAGGGCTACAACAACTGCGAGCAGTATGAAAATATTACTGTAAATCAATGCGGTTGAATCTGAGGCCAGTGGGTTCAAAGAAATGTCTGTGGATTTCATATCCAGCAGCCTCCCAATTCCGGCAGTGCTGAAGGCACCGGAAATGAAGAAAAGGAGGTTGTATATCCCCATGCCGATTCCGGTCTGTTCTTTAGGGAGTATGATTGAAACAGTATGCGGAAGTGACGATTGAAGAAATGCAAATCCTGTGTAGCATAATACTAAACTCAATGCAATTTGCAGCGGAGGGTGTCCTGCCAAAGTCGATAGCAGTAAAAATCCGCTAATAAGAAGTGCAGCACCAATAAAAACTACAAACTTACTGCCCCTGCGGTCGGACATTCGTCCACCGATCATCCCCATGATTACAGCGCTGATAGCTCCGGGAAACATTGTGAGTCCTATGAGGTTTGCACTGAGGCCGTTCAAGTCTCTGAGCATTATCGGGACCATAAACAACATCCCAAATACTGTGCCGATTGAGAGAAAGGTAGTTATGATCGTGTTCCTATATAGTCGCATAGCAAATAGAGCAGGATCTATAAAAGGTGATTTTGATCGGCGCATATGTACTGAGAACCAGATAATCATCACAATTCCTGGGGGAAGACACCACCAATTCCCCTGAGTGACAAATACGAGGAGAAAGGAAGCGCCTCCGCCTATAAGTACTGCTCCAAGATAATCAAATAGGTTTCTGTGCGGAGTCTCATACGGCAGTATCCTTCGTAAAAAAGGGATTGCCGGAATTGTTGCCAGTGATGTAAGAAATAGAAAACGCCAGTGAAATGTCCCGCTGATAAATCCGCCTAGTATAGGACCCAGACCTGCAGCCAATGCCACGGTGGAGGCGATTATCCCTAGCACTTTTCCTCTCATTGATGGTTCGGAGTATCGGGTAACGACTATCATGGCAAGTGCGGGGATGGCGGCGCCTCCCATTGCCTGCAGCAGTCGGGCTGCGATAAGCATCGGATACCATTGTGTGAGCAGCCCTGCGAGTGAGCCCAGGTTCATAACGAGTAGTCCGACAGTAATTAAAGTTTTTACCGGGAAGATGTCAGCAAGCTTACCATAGATCAGAGCACCGATCGCAAAGACAAGTATGTAGCCTGTCATGACCCAGCTGACTTCAGAAGGAAGGAGCAGGTACTCACTGGATATGTCAGGAATGGCGACCTGAAACATGGTGCCGTTTAGCACCGAGAAAAAAATTATGAAGCTGAGTGGGAACGTGATCTTGTGAACAGAACTATGTTGTGCTGGCATTTAATAATTGTACATAAACCGAAGTTAAAATATATGTAGGGGCATGCTGCCATGAGCCCGAAATATACGGCGTGTCGTCATTTCCCCCAAAGAGTGGCCGTCGATATATAATGAATAACAATGATTATATAGAGAGGGTAAAGTGAGCGCAGAGGAAAAGGCCGTAGATTTAACCACCGGAAGCACCTGGAGAAACATTTGGCACATGTCCTGGTCAATGCTCCTTGTCATGTTCTTTAACTTTCTTGTGGGACTTACGGACATATATGTGGCAGGGTTCCTGGGCCCTGAAATTCAGGCGGTAGTCGGATTTGTTGCAGAGCTCTACTTCTTCATAATTATTGTGGCGAACGCTATCAGTATTGGGACTGTGGCCATTCTGTCTCGGTCGGTTGGAGAGGGGAACATAGAAGGAGCACGCTCCATTGCGCGACAGTCGCTTATATTCGGGGCTGCATGTGCCGTTGCGCTCACAGTTGCAGGACTGCTATTTCATGATCAGCTCATCTCTCTTGCCGGTTTCCCCGAAGATATCCGTGGAATTGCCGGGGAGTTTTTTGTGATCTTTGCGTTTGCTCTGCTGCCGAATTACATAGTGATACTGTCGAATGCGATCTTCCGTTCGGGCGGTGAAGTGAGGCTGACGCTCGTGGCTATGTTCTTTGTCAGCGTTATTAATATCGCACTCGATTTTTTTCTGGTCTTTGGCCTGTCTTCGTTTCAGGGAATGGGGTACAGGGGCATTGCTCTTTCGACTGCTATCTCGATGACAGTGGGTATGATTATATGCATCATGCTCTTCAGGCAAAGTCGATGGAGGAATATCTTTTCAGGTACGTGGCATGTATCGGCGAAATTGATCCAGAGAATATTCTTCCTGAGCTGGCCAATGGCCCTTCTTCAGGTATCCTGGAACGCAGGCAATATACTTCTTTACAATATTCTCGGTCGTCTTCAGGAGGGGAGTGTCACTGCAATGGCGGCCTTTACCAGCGGGCTGAGGATTGAAGGGATTATTTATCTCCCGATATTCGCTCTCAATATGGCGGCATCGGTGCTTACTGGTCAGAACCTGGGGGCAGGCTCTCCCGAAAGAGCGGAGAGAATAGGGTGGAAGATATCCCTTTCGGGAGTCGCATTTGTTAGCCTTATGGCTCTTCCGGTTTTTATATGGGCAGGTATTGTGTCCGCGCCTGTTGCAAAGGACCCGTATGTGCATGCCGAGACGGTCCGTTACCTCAGAATCATGATGTTGTCCGAGCCGTTAATGGCGCTTAGTCTTATACTGGGAGGCTGTCTTCAGGGAGCAGGAGATACTAAAGGGACAATGTTTATCATTGTAACTGCGCTCTGGGCTATCCGTCTGCCGCTTGCATATGTGCTGGCAGTAGTTGCTGGATACGGCGCCTTCGGTGTCTGGCTTGCTATGGTCATTTCGATGTACTTTCAGGGTATTGCCATGACGATAAGGTTCAGGCAGGGACGATGGAAGAATGTGAAGATATGATAGTAGTTTGTTGCACCATAGTAAAATGGGTAGTATAATTTTTAAATGAGAGAAGAACAGAATGATAGCTCTTCATTCCCCAACCTTGAAACCGTCACTTTGGCCGGTGGCTGCTTCTGGTGTCTGGAGGCTATATTTCTGGAGCTGAAGGGAGTGGAGAAGGTGGTGTCCGGCTACTCGGGGGGTATGGTGACCAATCCATCCTATCGTGATGTTTGTACCGGTACAACCGGGCATGCCGAGGCTGTTCAGGTTCTGTTTAATCCCAAAGAGATATCTTACAGAGATCTGCTTGCGGTCTTTTATACAGTTCATGATCCAACGACCTTAAACCGTCAAGGAGGTTATGTTGGAACGCAGTACCGCTCAGCAGTGTTCTACCATAGCAACGAACAGAAAAAGATTGTTGAAGACGTGATTCATCAACTTGAGAAATCCAGTATTTGGCCTAATCCTATTGTGACAGAGGTAGCTCCATTTCAGACGTTTTATCCGGCAGAAGATTATCATCAGGAGTATTATGATAAAAACGGAGAAGAGCCGTATTGCAGCCTCATAATTGAACCTAAGATAGTAAAGCTCCGGAAACATTTTACCGCTAAACTGAAGAAACGCTGATACAATGTCCAGCTCTTACTCCAACCGATTATTGGGCAGGAGTTGTTGGAGTGCCTGTGTCCAGAGCGTTGGTGATCAGATTAATTTTTTCTAGGATAGTCTTAAGCTCCTTGTTTTCTTTTTCCACTTCCAATATGCGTGCCACCTCTATTTCTTTCGCCTCAAGCTGTATTCTCGAAAATGAAAGCATCCCCTTTTGCTTGCTCAACTCTTTTTGCAGATGCCTGTTGGTTTCTTCGAGGCCCGGTACTCGTGAGCTTACCGCATCTAGTGCTTCAAGCTGTAGTTCCAAATATGCCATCCGCCCCTTTAGAGTATTGAGTTCATCTTGTAATGATTCATTATCCTTTTTCGATTGTGCCAGTTCTTTGATAATGGAGCTGGTACTGAGGGAGAGCCTGCCCTTTTTTGTGTTGTCAATGCTGGCTTTGAGGTCGCGATTTTCTTGTGCCAGTTGTTCGATGACTTTAACTGCCTCGGTTAATAATTGTTTGGGATCCTTGTCGTTCTTTTCACTTTTGCTCGAAGTGCATGATCCATTAAGTAATAAGATGCTAATGCTGATAATTAATGTAATTAAGGATATTCCCTTCTTTCCCATTTCTCCCTCCCCATGAATGGAATCTATTAATAAAGTTGATACTATACATTATAAGCGCTATTTGGAGAAGATCACATTTATTTTATTAAATGCATTGTGTATTATGGTCAAATACCATCATGAAATCACTGATTACGGACCGGGAAATGGTCATCAGTATAGGGTTAATTATTAAACAGTCCCGGCAATTGTTTAAGCAGGTTTTCGACTGGATTAACTGGTTCCTGAGAGGTGAGTTCTTCTTTTAGCTGAGGAGGCTTTTCTTCTTTAGTTCTGCCTTTATTAAGTAGGTTGTCTAAAAACTTATTGACCTCTTTCTCTAATACCTTCGTGCCAACTTTTGCGATGTCAGGCCCGTATTTCGGGTCGGAAATTGTTCCTGTGACTAATATCGGGATTGTGCTCCATCCCCCTTCGTCGCTCATGTACTTTGCGATTGATGAGGATGCTGCCTCATCAGTTAGGCGGGGCGACAGCTTTAGGTCAAATGCAAGATCCAGGGTCTCATCAAGTCCGATATTTCCCTTTGGATCCATGGAGAGCTCTTTTGACGTAAAGATGCTGTTCAGTTTTGCGACACCGCTTATGATCTTGACTGTTCCCTCAGCCTTCGTGAATTCGATTGTTTCCAGTTCACTGACATTAACAAAACTTGAGAGTTGTTTTGCGATCTCTGCGTCAGATATTTTGCCGTCTTTGATATTAAAGTCGCTATTGGCGGTCAGGTTTTTCTTAATATTTTTGGGTAATGTGCCGCTGCCGCGTAATGTTAAGTTTGAAGTGATTGTCCCGAAGACCTTGTCTTTTGCTTTCGGAGCAAAGGCGTTCACTATTTCTTCTGCATGGAGTGAATCGATTTTGGTTGATAGGGAGTAGGTGTAACCGGGTTTTGAAAAATCTATTGTGCTGCTTAAGTCGAATTGCCCTTTCCCTGCATTGGCAGTCATTTGGGAAATAGTGAGCTTGTTGTTATTGAACTGGTATTTCATTACAAAGTCAGTCATGTCCAAGCCTTTATATACTGCAGAGTCGACCTTTACATTCCCTTGTGCAGTAAGTTTGAGATTTAGGGGTACTACCTCTTTTGGAGCCGACTGTTCTTCGCTGGCCGACATTGTCTTAGCTGGTGGAGGCGCGGCACTCTGCTTTTTGATGGCGGGCTTGATTTCATCAAGGTAAAGTTTTTTTGCATATACATTCAGAGCAATGTTCGGGTTGACAAAGATACTGTTCACAGAGCCTTTAAGGCTTGCAGTGTTCCTGCCTGATGAAGCAGAAAGGTCAATCTTCATTGTACTATCGTCGAGACTGACCTTGCCGTTTAATAGTGCATTAATTTCATTATATGAGACTCCCAGCTTTTCCAGAGCAATGGCTCCCTTTGCCTTCAGTAACTCCGGTTTCTCTGTCTTGCCTTTCACTGTCAACTCAGCCGCTAGAAAGCCTGAAAGACTTAATCCTTCGACTTTCACAAAGGGGGCAAGTAATGTTTGGATTTTATTAGGATCGGTTTTAGGTAAATATAAAAGAATGTCTACAATTGGAGAGGAATTAAGGTCCTTAATTCCTCCTGTTATTGAGAGGGGGATTTTGTTTAATTGCAGGGCGGTCCCGTCTATGTGGAGATTGCCAGACTTAAGAGCAGTTTTTAGATTTCCTGCAAGGGTTGAATGGATATCATTGTATTTAATGCCGACGTTATCAAGTACGAGGCTGTTATTAACAATGAGTGTATCAAACTTGCCGGGATTCCCTGTCATGCTGGCATTTGCTGATATACCTCCAGACAGAGTTATGCCTTGAAGATCGGTAAAGAGTGCGGCTAATTCCTGAATATCCGCTGCTTTTACCTTTGGCATATTTATAGATATATCGACTTCAGGTGCTGTCCTAATATTAGAGATAGCTCCTTTTATAGAGGCCGTTATATTCTGGGTATCGATCTCTAAATTATCTATTTGAACTCCGTAAGGGTTCAGGTCAATACGAACTGCGTATCGTAAATTTGAAGATATATTCTTAATACGTTTTTCCTCAGGATTTCTCAATACTATCTCGTTGAAATTGATATTAATATGTCCTTCCGAGCTAATTTCTGGGCCGCCTGCGCTTTTCATTATGATCTCAATATCAGTCGTGCTTTTAATGTCGGGTAGATCCTTTGTGAGATCAGTGAGCGAAACCTTTGCATTCTGGATGGATATTTTGCTGACCAGTAGAGAGATTGGAAGTGTTTCTGCTGCTTCACCTTCTTGCTCTTTGATGACTTTTTCAGGTGCTTCTTGTGTGCCCATGTCCTCAAAATTGTACGTGCCCGCTTTGCTGCGCTCGATTCGTATGTAAGGGGAGGCTACTATCACCTTATCAATAATTACTTTTCTGGAGAGAAGCGGTCTAAGTTGAAATTTAAGTATGAAATTCTTGCATCTAAGGAAATCTGTTTTTTGATCAGCCTCCTTGATAGTGAAATCTTTCAGCCCGATGCCTTTAAGAATGTTAATGTCTATCTCGCCTATACTCACCTTTCTGTTTAATGATTTTTCTACAGCAGGAATCAGATACGCCTTGACCTTCTCTGGAGTAATATACATTTTCATGAAAACAGTCAGGGCAATGACTGTAATTATGATTAAGGCTGTGGTGATAATAAAGAACTTTTTCATGTTTTCTTCCTGGATACAGCATTGAATGTACCATTATATAAATACCTATGCAAGTGATGTCTTACATGGTGCTACAGTAGAATATTGATTCAGGAGTTCTTCTGGTCTTCAGATAATAAGAATTGCTTGTTACAAGTAATGAAGTGTAGACCTAATCCGGGCACGGAGCAGTCATGGTGATTTAACCATGAACTGCTCCCGCATATTTTGCCGGATTCTACCCGTGCTGAGGAATTAGCTTAAATGGTTGCTGACCAGCTTCGTCATCTCAAACATGGAAACCTTCTTTTTACCACCGAATACAGCTTTGAGGTTGGCATCGGCAATAATCATTCTCTTGTTTGCTTCATCCTGGAGTTTATTTTTCTTTATGTATACCCAAAGCTTTTTGGTGACTTCGGTCCTCGGAAGAGGTTTGCTCCCGACTACCTTTGCAAGGGCATCACTGATCTCCATTGGTTTCATGAATGCCGCACTAGGTGTTCTTTTTTTCTTAACAACTTTTTTCTTAGCGGTCTTCTTTACAGCAGCTTTCTTAACAACCTTTTTTGTAGCGGTCTTCTTTACAGCGGCTTTCTTAACTACCTTCTTCTTGACGGTCTTTTTTACGGCGGTTTTCTTTGCAACGGTCTTTTTTGCAGCTTTTTTTGCAGCGGTTTTTTTCGCCACTTTCTTCTTCGGCATGTATTCCCTCCCGGTTTTAATGAGTTACGGCCTTATGGCTGCCTGTATTAATCTGCACTTTTTTGAATAATTTATCAATCTTTTTTTTGTTTTTTGTTGCTCTAGAGTTTTTGTATATACCTTTTGTAGAGAGTGGTACCGATGTTATTGATGTAGAGATTCCGATATTTTTATATCAAATATATGTACATGATATCCGTCTAGCGAAATGTACAGTCCTGGATCGGCTAGCTCATTGCCGCTTCTCATGTATTCCTTGCCGGTTAATTCATCAAGGAGAATGTAATCAAAACCACGGCGTGTTTCATGCTGCAATGAGATCCTGCCCTGAGAAGGAACCGGGCCTAAATTTATTACAACCAGCTTTAAGGTCTCGTTGAGTTTCCATTGATACGCGATAAGATTACAGCAACTATTATCGTTTCCATGCGGAACGTCTTTTAAGATCCATGCTCCGGAGGAGAAGACCTGCTGTGATGTGATTAGCAAAAGCTGTTCATAAAACGCCTTGATTGTATTGTCAGGAGCTTCTTCGGATGCCCTGCGGAGCTGCACTGGTATTTGTATCTTCTTCCCTTCTAACTGGCCCTGGTGGTAAAGCTTCATTCCGGGTAGAGTGGAAAAGAGTACGGCTGATGCATACAGTTTGTTGGTATCAAAAATTGCGGTACTTCTCGGTTCATCGTGATTTTCTATGAAGCGGACTAGCTTGCTCTGATAAGTGAGATCTGCCTTCAGATGCGTATTGATATCTATTGGTGGGGCATTTCTTATGCGATCATAGAGCCTTTTGTCATATACATAGTCAAACCCGAGCTGCTGCAGTCTCCATTCAGTGTCCCAGTATGCTTCAGCCATCAGCAGCATGTCCGGGAGCTCATCTCTAACATCTGCCCAGAATTCCTGATTAGGTACTTCGCCGGGATTACCTTTCAATGCCCATTCCCAGCCGGTCATGAAAATATCACTTAGGACTAGCATTGCCATGTCACATCGGACTCCGTCACAGTGCTCAGAGATCTTTTTTAGTTCACCTATGAGAGCTGAACGCAGGTTGGAATTAAAATAATTTAATTGGACAGTGTCTGACCAGGGAGCGAAATATGGGTCTTTCCCCCTAACTACATATAATGTCTCCTCCCCTGTGTTGATGCGGGAGTATAATTGCGGGTTATTGTTGAAATCGGCTTTTGTACCTGTGAAATAGTAGTCAGGATGTTCGCTGACCCAGGGGTGGTCCGGCGATGTATGGTTAGGGACAAAATCCAGGATGAGGCCCATGTCCCGCTTATGCAGTTCATTCCGAACAATGTCTATATCGCTCCAGTTGCCTATTAGAGGGTCCGGCTCATAGGAGGCGATTGAGTAGGGGGAGTAAATGATGTCTTCGTCCGTACCGTCTGGAAGAACGGAATCCAAATGGGCCTGAAATGGAGGGTAGTCGGGCTCGATCCTGAATATATCGTAGCCTGCGTTGCTCCTCTTCCAAACGCCCATAAGCCAGACATAATCAAAACCCAGGTGCTTGAGCCGGTCCCAGTGATCCGGAGGGACTTCTCGGAGCGTCAATTGCCTGCCGCAGTCCTGTGACAATTCATAGAGCCATGCGGCAGTGTTTATCTCATATAGTTTAGGGTTCGTTTTCATTTATTGAATGTGCACTATTTAAGATAATGCATAAAGGGGGAATTAGCCAGAAAATAATATAATTATTTGCTTGAAACTGTAAGACCGTCTTTCGCAAGGTATTGTCATTAGAACAGAGACACTGAATATTATGAAAGCACGTATATTATGTTATTTTATTAGTTGAGTGCAGAGAAGCATCTGTGGCTGCCCCGGACAGGAATCAGGACATACTATGCTAAATATATTTCACGACCGCAGTTCAAGAGCACTGCTTAATATAAATCCACTGATGCGAATAGTTGTCGTTATTTGCATTGTTTTTATGTGTGGCAGTACTGTGCATGCTGAAATAGATATTAAGGTTACTGTAGAGGGTGTAGAAGGTGATCTGAAAAAGAACGTGCTCGCATACCTCGGCACAGAACGACAGAAAGACCATCCCGACCTTAATGTGAGCCATCTTAAAAAGCTTCATGAAGAAGCTCCTGAAGAAATCCGGAAATCACTTCAGCCCTTCGGATATTACAATCCGTTGATCCGGTCTGAGCTTTTAATGGAAGGGGAGGCATGGCGGGCTGCGTATACGATCGACCTGGGGCAGCCGGTCTTGATAGAGAGCGTTGATCTGGCAATAACCGGGAGTGGGGCTGATGATAACCGATTTAAGAGACTTGAGAAAGACTTTTCCGTGAAGAACGGGAATGTATTGAATCATCAGATTTATGAAGAGGCTAAGCGTTCTTTCCAGGACATTGCGATGCAATTCGGGTATTTGGATGGTAAGGCGGTTAAGAATAAGGTCCAGGTACATCCTGATAAAAATAGTGCGACTGTTGTCTTGCATTTTAATACTGGCCCTCAGTACTGCTTTGGAGATGTTGAGTTTGTACAGGATGCGTTTGATATTGGACTGCTTGAAGGCTTCGTTCCTTTTCGCAGAGGGGATCCGTATATGGTGTCACGTCTCTTGCAGTTGCAGAATACTCTAAATGATAGTGATTACTTTGAATCCGTGGAAGTGACCCCTCTTACTGAAGAGGCGGAAGAGCGTGAGGTGCCGGTACAGGTGAAACTGGTTCCGCGTAAGCGTAATAAATATACGGTCGGCCTCGGCTATGGAACGGATACAGGGCTGCGAGGGAGCCTTGGCTGGGAGATCAGGAGGGTAACCCGGACGGGGCACCGCTTTAAGTCGGAGTTGAGGCTCTCAGAAATCAGGACTGGCATTACCGGCGAATATACGGTTCCTCTGACAAATCCTCGAACCGATAATCTCTCGATCACATCCGGCTGGTTTACGGAAGATACAGAGACAAGTGAAAGTGAAAAACTGATTGCCGGCATTCGTTACAATCACAGGCGGCTTGACTGGAAAAAGTCGGTGTATATGAATTATGAGCAGGAGACATTCGAGGTTGGAGAGGACTCCGGACGGTCGACGCTGTTCATTCCCGGAATAAGCTGGACACGGATTAGAGCAGATAATCCCGTTTCAGTGCGGCATGGCAGTCGGCTATTTTTTGATATCAGGGGGGCGCATGAATCCCTGATTTCTGATGAATCATTTGTACAATTCCGTGTGCAGGCAAAATATATCAGTGGTGTCACACCTTTGAGCAGACTGATCATTAGGGCCGAGGGCGGGAGCTCGTTGGTAGATGAATTTTCGGAGCTGCCGCCGTCTGTTAGATTTTTCTCCGGAGGAGATAACAGTGTGAGGGGGTATGCCTATAATTCCCTCGGAGCTGAAGATGCCGATGGAAACGTTCAGGGCGGCAGACATTTGATGGAAGGAAGCATTGAGTTCGAGCATCAGATAATAGATAAGTGGAGCTGGGCGGTTTTTTATGATATTGGGAATGCGATTAATGATTTTTCCGACTCGTTAAAAAGTGGTGCGGGGTTCGGAATCCGTTGGAAATCTCCGGTCGGCCCCGTGCGCGTAGACCTTGCCTTTCCGCTTGATGAGTCGAACCAGTCATGGCGGGTACATTTTGTAATAGGACCTGATTTATGAGGCGTATTATATACATAGTTTTTGCTCTTCTGATGATAGTGGTAATATCAGCGGCTTATATCGGATTGACGGAGAGTGGTCTTAATAGAGTCTTTGCCCTGGCAAAAGAGAATGTTCAGGGCAGCCTTTCTATTAAACATGTCAATGGCCGGCTGGCTGGGCCAATTACTTTAGAGGGATTCAGTTACAACTATGATGAACTACGAGTTGATGTTGATTCTATTCGGCTAGACTGGAAGCCTCTCCGCCTGTTGTTTCTGCACTTTGATTTATCTGAGCTGCATGCAGCCGGAATCCGAGTGGAATACGGAGAAAACCGGGAATCCTCGCAGGAGGGTGGCGGACTTCCTGAAATTAGTCTACCCCTGGATATAACGGTAGAT
>PJEL010002730.1_pt1 | contig 15823 bp, 20 predicted proteins | sample 1853271 | NCBI WGS metagenome assembly PJEL01 (sample SAMN08108733, study PRJNA415343) | Invertebrate metagenome, whole genome shotgun sequencing project. | host: Globobulimina | place: Sweden: Gullmar Fjord | collected 2015-08
TGAAGTAATAAAGAGAGAAGAAATAGTATCAAAAGTAGAGCCAGAGATAGGAATGACAGCGATAGAGCGAGCCAATGTGGTCGGGTTGGTGCAAGGAGACACTGTAAATAGGAATCTTTTTTAGAACTACATATTTACTGATGTATTCATTATTCGTACCTTGATCGGTTCACTCATAAATTTACTTGTCATGTCAAGCACCTCTTGTGGCATAGTAGCAGACACCAGCACCACCTGGAGAAGAGATGGGAAGTTATCATCCATCCGTACTGCACACTCATTGACAAAACGTAGGATGTTAACCAGCTCATTCAATTGAATGATGTATGTAACAGTTACTATACCTGAATTCCAGGTGGGAGATAACGGTATACGTCATAGATCTGAGCTTTAAAGCCTTTGTTGAGCATTTCATCAGCCTCGTCCAGCACCAGCATCTTAGGGTACACAGGAGAGGAAGGAAAAGGAAAAGCCCCCCAAAAAATCAGCAAACCATTGATGATGATTCAGTTTAGAGTGTTTCGTTTCCCCACCTTCATATTACGAGTACGTAGATTTTTCCTCCGAATCATATCAAACACACGCCCAGGAGTGCCAGATACAACCTGTACAGTTCGGCAGGTGTTTGGATTGATCGATCACTATTTGTAATAAGGTGACATGCAAATATATATATATATTAGTGAAATAATTCCAGTCAAACCTGTACACCATAATCTAGGCGACGAATATCTTCACCAATGCTCTTGCCGCCAATACAAGCATGGCACTGAACATTCATGTAGTCACCCAGAGCCAGGAGAACCTTAGAAGTACAAGTGGTCAGATGTGTAATAGTCTGAGAATATGTTTGTAAGAAATGGGGACAAAGCGCACCTTCTGGGTCTGCTCTGCAAGTTCCCTCGTAGGTGATAGGATGAGTGCTTGTGTTTCATTTGATGATTGGTTCAGAGTCTGCAGGATACCAATGCTAAAGACTGCAGTCTTTCCTGTCCCTGACTGTGATTGTGCTATGACATCCCGGCCTGATATAATAGGCTTGATTGCCCTTTGTTGCACTGCAGATGGACGTTCAAAGCCATAAGCATAAATGCCCCGCATAAGATCCTCCTAAGAGTAAAAATCATTCGATAATTAAAAAAGAAAAGAAAAAGTAAGCACCCTTGTGGCCTGCATTACATAAAAATTATGCGACAATGTATTCACCTTCAATCCCATTACTTCAAAGGTCTCCTGGACCTCCACATCACCTTCCAGTGTGAATTCACTTTATGTGGAGCAGCAACACAATTAGAGCAAGTACAAGGGATTATAAATCAGGATAATAATAATCAATACGAATCTATCACTATGAAGCAGGATAGTGCAAACAATATTTGGCGAAGGCAAAGGCAAAGGCAACATAACAGGGACCAACCTACGGCCAGAATGGTGAAATCAAATCACCTCTTCAACACCAAAAGCTCAGGCAAAAGAGCCGGGGGATAACAGAATATTGTAACTACAATAGTAGGGCCACACCCCCAGCCAGTCTACTACTATACCCGAATACGCGGGCCCTTCATCGTCAATCCCGACTAACATCGATCCATACCACCCACTTCAAGCGACGTCCCAAGCGACGCCTCAAACAAAAACAACCTCCCAATACTACTCTCATTAAATCCAAACAACCACGAAAATAATCACAATATCATCATCATTCGTACCGCAACCATTACCACTATCACCAACGATACTCCGAAAACGTTAAATCGTTCGGTAATCAAATAGCATTAGGCAAAACAAAACAAATCTTCACGTCACACCCCAGGAACCACCAGGAACCACCAGGGATCATCAGAACCCCCCGCCCCTCCAAACGGAAAAGCACTTTATACTCACATGTCTTCTGCCTCATCGTACTCTCTTCGCTCCCCACCACTCACTTTGCTGACACGGGCCATTTGCTATATTGCTTCCTTATATATTCACCAAGAGAGAACCAAAAACAAGGGTCCAACTGGTGCTATCGCGCGCGCTCTCTCTCTCTTTCTCTCTCTCCGAGGTTACGTGTGCTGTGAGGGTTAGGGTAAGAGTTGGGGTTAGGGTTAGGGTAAGAGTTGGGGTTAGGGTTAGGGTAAGGGTTAGGTTAGGCTTAGGGTTAGGGTTAGGGTTAGGGTTAATGTTAGGGTTAGAGGGTTAGGGCTAGAGTTAGGGTTAGGGTCAGAGAGTTAGAGTTAGGGTCTAGGGTTAGAGATAAGGTTAGGGTTAGAGCTAGGGTTAAAGAGTTAGAGTTAGAGTTAAGGTTAGGGTTAGGGTTAGTCTCACTGCTGGGTGAGGCAGCAGGCACAGCCAGAACAGCGCCAGTGAATGAGAAAAGGAGTGTACCAGGAATTTCGAGTCGGTTTTTGCTGTAATCTCGGTTGTTTAGTTCACTGGTCGCGGTTTGGATATACAACAGGGCTGCACTGGTGGTACCTCTCTGGGAATCCGTGCACTGTAATTTTAACTCCAACTCTAACTCTAACTCTAACTCTAACCCTAACCCTAACTCTATCCCTAACCCTAGCATGAACCCTGATAGCACAGGTTAACCCTCTGTACACCTTTAATTGTGTAATTGCAATATATTACTCTCTAACCTAACCTCACATCCACTGCTGGGTGATGTTGGATAAGTCAGATAATACGACGATGCTACTGCTACTACTCGTTTAGTATAACGCTGGTGATTGTCATGAAGACTTAAATCCCCGCACATTTCTTTCAATCTCAATTAGTAAAACCGCAGGATCTATTCTGTATGTACACCACTTATTGTGTACCTATTGCAATGTAGGCACATCACACGTACTTCGGAGCATAACCCATCGCGTGCTTAGTCTGTGGGGCCGCCCATGGCCTAGGGCAGAGGATCCTATAGCAGAGGAGCCCATAGCAGAGGATTTGTTAATTTAACTTCGCGGAGAGTTGATTTGAGAGCCGAATTTGGGCTCCAAGAGGTATATTAGGCATATTTCACGACTGGAGGCTCATTCGGGAGTAAATGGGAGGCTGTTAGTGAAGAGAATGAGGGCATTGAAAGGGATAGCTATTGCAATAGGGGGGGCTGTAAGTGTTCTTGTGAATGGTGCTCCCAGATCCACAGGAAATTGTACACGGAGTGAAATGGAGAACCAAGTGGACGAGGTAGCAGTTAGCTTGGCCTATGAGAAGGAGTCGTGGAGAAATGCCATTGAGGATTACAGAGAACACAACACTCGTGGTGGTATTATTATCGATCTTTCGCACTGTGGTCTTGGCAATGATGGCCTAGAGGACTTATCCTCCCAGGTTTCTGATAATGTAATGGATACAGTATTACAATCAGCTGACGCTACTAACTACCCATCCCTTCTGTACCTGGCCCTGACTTTCTCTCTCCGTGCGGAATTAGCTGGGAAACTTCTCAGAAGATTCACTGCTGGTGCACAAGCTTGTGCTAAATGCTAACCATATCAGTGGTGTAACAGACGAACAATTGCGCCGCCTCACAGTCAATGCTGGGGTACGAAACATAACGTGACGGACCTCACTAGCGCTATTTCTCTCGTGATTGACGAACCTGGTGGCACAGTGTTTCCGTTGTGCTTCCATTTCTTGACAAGGTTCCTGATACTCCATGTAATTCTAAGGTCCGTGTACTACATTTGGATCACAACCCATTGGACACAAAGCTTAGCGAGCTGAAGCCATTGGCGCGACAGGGGGTGAACAGGCTAAACGAGTTGAGCCTCCGCTTCTGTGGTATTGGTACGGCTGGCTGTCGCTTGCTGGCATCTGGATCTCTGCTGAAAGTAGGCTGATGTTCACAATGATGTACATGCAACTTGTGTTTACTCCTATGTCTTTCCTGCTTGCTGATGTGCCCGGTGCGGAAACCCTGATAGAATCTTAATGTTTTACACGTAAGGGAAGTTTTCCACTTGAGCGCCTATGTCTCTGTGGGAATCCTATAGGCGAGTGAGAAATTCTTACACCACCACTTATAGAGGTGGTGCAGCATTCCTTAGTAAATGACCCAACTACCACCAGGCTGAGCTATTTCCACCAAATTATTGCAGGTGATGAAGGAGCAGGATTTTTGGCAGCCAGCGTGAGAATGTGTTCTCACATGTCTAGAGGAACAGCAGCAAACCAGGTAGAGGCAAGCTCAATGATTACAAATTAAAAAGCGGTGAAGCCCATCTTTCACATTGACCTCTTGATTATAAGTCGTCTTTGGGCATAGAGCTGGATCTAAGCCATGCAGACATTGGAGATGATGGTGCAGTGCAAATATTTTATGCAGTAATGACGGGAGCCATTACTTCTTTGTCTCTGGCCTACAATTCTCGCATTAGTGAGGAATCGTGTGTAGTCTTGTCCAAGGCACTCTCCACCCCATGGTAGGTCATTGTTCTTCTGAATTCTCTCTGCTTGCCTCATTTTCGGTTTATAGAGGAGGACGATAAAGGACTAATGTTGCCATAACATTGCCACAATGTATAACTAGTTGTCGCCTTGCCTGGCTAGATCTAAGCCACACGTCTATTGGAGATAAGGGAGCGTCCCTTCTTGCTGATGGGCTATTGGGGAACAAATCTCTAAAGTATCTAGCCCTTAGCAATATTCATTTGAGTGGTGTTGGGGCGTGTGCTGTGGCGTATGGATTGGATCGTGGGTGTGGCTACCTTGAGACCCTAGATTTGACAGGTTGACCTCCTTTCTGACCTTGGTGTAGGACAGACAAATGATTGCCCATTTCCACTCCTAATCCCCAACAAGGCAACCAGATCACTCGAAGTGCTGCTGTAACAGCTGATACACAGTTTGGCGTGGTAAAACGGCTTTATATGCAGGTGGGTTGTGTTTCCTTGCTCACGTCCATCCCGCATTTGAAACAATCGCATTTCAATCAACCATCCGTTGAAGTGTTAATCGTCTCTCAACAGATGATGGACGAGACTGCTCATGATACACCCTGTGGCTTGGCAGCAGTCTCCAAGATGGTTTCACGTCATCAATCACTACGTGAGCTCCACTTGAGGGCCATTGGGTAACTAACTACTACCCCTGCCATTTTCATTCTCTTCTGAACGTATGTATCTCCTTACCCTTCAAATTCAAACCAAGTGGTTTCAGTGAGCGTGATGTAAAGAGATTAGAGTCTGCCGTGCGTTCAAGCCCAACTCTGGAACTTGTGGATGTTCAAAATAATGGGCGCCACAGCATGAAAGCCACTGTCATTCTAAATAAAGCGCTTTCGCGTGGTGGATAGCTGAGAGAAGGATGTGAGTGTTGAATATGGATCGTGGCAGCCAATTTACGACTTGTTTCCTGGCGCCAGTATATGAGCTGCTGCTATTGTCTTACACGTATCTATCCGTTCATGCTAAGGCAAGGATAACTTTGAAACTCCAAGCACCTGTACTGCAGTCATTAACTATCCCACTTTTACATATTCACTACGCTAGATACATCACCAAGACAGTAGTATGCCGCCCCTTAAAAAATATTTGTAATGAGTAACATCATAATGACTCATATACCGACGTGTAGTCATCGAGTGACAATTGTGAACACAGCATCTGGGCCGGCCGCAGGGCTGTGTCGAATGCCTGGTGGGAATTTTGAAGAGAGGAATTCTGTCCTCTGAATAGGCAAGGCAATCATTAGGGTTAAGGGGAGTGGAAACGCAACATGCATGCTCGATAAATAAAGTAGACTGACCTTAGGTGGAGCCAGGTCAAATGGTTCCATCATAGGCTTCGCTGCGGCTAAACCTTCTTGTGGTTGCTGTGTGCTTTTGGGCTGCTGCTGTTGTTGTCGCTGGGGAATTCCTGCCCTACTCGCAGCTACATACGACGTCTCCACCACTCGGCCACCTCTGTGTAGCTGTTGTCGTGGCTCTTCACATTTTGCGTTAGTATCCAAGAGCTGCTTTATAATAGCCCGCATGCGCTCTATGATACCATCTTTATTCCTCAGATAATCCTGTTACAACATTGGTATTTGAACCCTCGGCTCTACAATGCACTAAATAGTGGATGGACAGATGCATACCTGCATCACTTTGTTCTGTTCTTGGGTTTCCCGCAGCAAGGCAGAAGAACCGCCATCTGGATCGATTAGTATGAGACAACAAATGCGTAAAAGGCTAAATTCGGTGTAGTAGAAGAATCTCACACCTGTGGCATCCTCATTCTCTCTTGTTGCTGCTGACTTGGGCTCAGTTTGGGAAAAACGCATAGAAAGCAAATCATAATCATCTTGCTTCTGATATCGCTCTGCTACACTGATATTCCTACGACGGCGAATCTCAAATCTGTGGATATGTCAATGCTCAGACTTGGCCAAGTGGTGCATATTTTGTGATTGGCACTCTTCCTCATCTTACCTCCTCCCCCTTCTCATGGTTTCTAGCTCTTGTTGGAGCTTTTCCTTTTCCGTGGTACATTCCTTTTCACATGTTTTTTGCAGTCGAGTGCGATGTTGAATGAGATTGCAGCATGTTTGAAAAATGGAAACAAGTGAAGTTTAAACCACCTGCAACTGCCTTTGCAAACTTGCTTTTTCAATGTCTTGTTTGTGGTTCTGCGCGGTCAGCTGAGCTTGTCTCTTTTTTGCTTTGGTTGACATTGCAGCCTCTTTTTCCCAAAATTGTATACGTCTCTCCTGAGTACCCCCGGAGGTTGGTGAGAGATGAGGAATACCTTTACGAGAGTAATTACACCAGTAGGGTTTTCACAGTGTTGCGGGCATTTAGGAGACTAATACGCTTGCTACTGCAATCCTCAATCATGTAATTACATTACAGGAGGTGTGAAGGTTAGTGGATACCTGTTCCTCAGTAGTCTTTCTAACAGACAGCTCAAAACGTTGTCTCATGTCCTCGGCACTTGACCTTTTAAGTTGTGTAATAAGGAGAGGCAATGTTATTTTTACTGGATGGTAGAATACAAGGATAGACTGTGCAGCCACCATTTATTACATGCACAATAGTATCACAAAATGCACCTGCTGGCAACCACATGTTCATCCAATGCCCTTTTGAGTTCTTCCAGAGAGTGCTCCTTGTCCTTCCGTGAGTTTCTCAGCTCTGATTCTAATCGTATCTTGTCTTCACCAAGCATAACTAGGGCCTGAAGTCATCCATCCTCATAGTCGTTAATCACATACTGCAGCATATCATCATATGTGCCACCTTCTTGCAAAGGGCAGATTGTGGATTGCATAAACATAAACACACACCTTAGCCAAATCAGCAGGCCGGGTGCTTGCTAATGACAGGGGTAGCCCTAGACGAGGGACTTCATGAAACATGAAGAGTGAATCGAGCCCAAACTGCTCCTCCCACCCCCTCAAGAGCTCCTTGTAAAAAGCAGAGGATTCTCTCATCCTCTGTTGTTCCTCCACCAACCCTTCGGTGAGGGATTGGACCTCCCGGGAAAGATTGTACAAATATCTTGCAGCTGGGCTCTCATACTGGCATGACAATCACAAAGAACGCACGTATTCTTGCTGAGTGAATTTTATCTAAATTAAGTGCATTCGAATATCCTTGACTAACCTGCAAACCACCACATTTCACCTCATAATGCTGACATACGTCTACGATCTTCTCTGCCAAGCTTTTGTTAGCCTGAACTGGGGGTGGTGGACATGGTTCCGGTAACTTGGGAGGAAAGAAGTCACTTAATACACCTGGAGAAGAATCCCATCTAGGAGGCTGCTGCTGCTTTTTCTGTTTGGCACCATTATTAGTGTGCCGCATTGTTTTGTTCTCACGTCTGCTGATCAAAATTCTTAGCACATTCTAGTAGCAACTGATTTTGTAGTTGCTGCTTCAGGTTCAGTTCATAGCCACCACCACTACGTCAGCACGTTACTGTACACGGCTACCACTTTGTTTTGATGTTGCTTCCTTCATTTTCAAGGTCACACGATAATTTGCTGCTGCTGCTGCTAAAACAATTGCAGGTGAGTCTTCCTGCGCCTCAGGACGGCAGTGAGGCCTTGTTTTTTCCTCACTTCACAAATGAATCATCGTTGTGTGCTCTTTGCAATTCCCCCCTTCTTTATCCTTAGATGATGATTTCTCTTCCTAGCTCTCTCTCTCTTAAACCAGCTTTATCTGGGTTGCATTTGCAGCCTGTTGAGAACCAGTTAATCATCATGATATTGCAGGGGGTGTGAAACACGGGTTCCTCTTTCAAGATTTCACTAGTGGAATACACTCTCCATACCTCTTTAAACCTTCAACCACTCTTCTTATGCCTTAACGCTTTCGAGAGCATCGAATGTTGCGTATGTGCCCAACCCCCCACCCCCAGGTAGTTAACCGTGCATTTCAGGAGTATGACACAAGGATTTGTTCGTATACGCTAGTGGAATACACTCAGTCATACCTCACTACACCTCAGCACTCTTCTTATGCCTTAACTCTTTCAAGAACATCGAATTCTACGTACACACCCAACGAAGAGGGGGTTCCGCTAGTTCAAGTTGAAATAGTTAACGGCTGAGGCATTAATTTTTTTTTAAATTTGAATCGTTTATATTTACTTCAGTGGGTGAAAATCCTTATGTAGAAGAATGATAGACAATGCGTGATGTCCTGTCGAGCCAGCAGGGTGTAAGGTGCTGCTGGCGTGGTCGGCATTCATCAACGCAATTCATAACCCGGATGGCTTCTCTAGTGTACCTCCTCCTTGGATATATATTTATGTTTTCGATTTCGATACTTAAGTAGTGACATTGTAAAAATATAACGCTGCTTCTAATAGCCTCGTACTCGTTTCCTCCTATTCGGTTCATTGTTATATATGTGTGTGTGTTTTTGTAGCTGTAGATGCCTAACAAGAAGGGTTCCACAGCTTCTCTTTGTTAGGTTTGTATTTTAAATTTTTAAAGTTTTAAATGATTCATTGCTGAAGTTGTTACCGCCTGCATATGGTGATCCAACGTTGTGGTTGAAACGAATTGACAAGTGTGTGACGCTTTCAGTTACACAAAGTGTAACGGATACGGTTCCAGAAACATTAGAACGTTCCAGAAACGGCGATTACACGCATTTTCGTTATTTTTCATAGATAAGTAAGATAGAATAATTTAATCAATCACTCTACACATAAAACAAGAAAAAGCAAAGTCCTGTCGACAAAGACATTGACTAGTTACTCTATTACACGCCGTAACAGTGTGTTAAGGGTTGGAAATTCCTATAGAGACTTGTAAGTATGTAGTGCTACACAGAGAATTACTCAAACACAATCTGCAACTCCAACCCCCAAGGCACAACGATGAATCACCTAAAATACCCGCGAAAATCTTAACATCACGTCAATCAAAAAAAAATTCTTTGATTGATGTGATGATGTGCTTTCTAAAAATCATGCGTAGCTAGTTCGGAGTGTTAGTAAAAAGGGCTTAAAAGGAACTCCTGCGTGACACTACAGTGTCGCATAAGAAGTGCGAGCATGAGATACGTAAATATTTTTGTAAGAAGTGTGGTGGAAAGGGGTTGTGCACCCATGGGATACGGAAATTACGCTGTAAGAAGTGTGGAGGGGGGGGCTGTGCTCCCATGGGATACCTAAATGTGATTGTACAAAGCGTTTCCCGAAGAGGCTGTGCATCCATGGAATACCTAAATCTGATCGTATAAAGTGTGCTGGTGGTAGGTCCCACACCCTGTGCAAAGGCCCTGGGTGTGGGACAAGGGGCAACCCGAAGTACAACAGACACTGCATACGTTGCTTTGTCCATTTGTTCCCGGATGAAAAGAATGATTGTAATTACAAGACGAAGGAGACGGCTGTGGGGGATCACCTCAAAGAAAAGTTCCCCGGCGTGGACTGGGTGGGGGACAAGCGGGTTAAAGATGGGTGCTCCTTGAGAAGGCCCGACCTATTCTTGGACATGGGCAGTCACGTCGTGATAGTTGAGGTTGATGAAAACAAACAAGACACGTACGACTGCACCTGCGAGAACCGTCGACTGATGGAGCTTTCTCGGGATGTGAGCCATCGTCACCTTGTGATGATTAGGTTCAATCCTGACGGATACGTTTGTCCAGAGAAGGGGAAAATTCCGTCGCCTTGAGCATACAACTAGTGAGAGTTCTGGAGGTAAGGGTAGCTGCCCAGCTATGAATGGGTAGTGGTGGAGAGCTGATAGCAGAAGATAGGGGGTGGGGTTAGGGTTACGGTTAAGATTTTAGGGTTAGTGTTGTAGCAACGTGTTCTCTGTTGGGTGACAGTATTTAGGCTTAGGGACAATGTGCAGCGCTTAGATTGAAGAGGGGAGCGATAATTCTTGGTATCGGAGTAATGTGTGACACAAACCAAGACGGGATATTTTTACAAGTTTTATAAGTGCCCGGGACGTTACATTAGCTCGTACAGATCACACCTAGGTGTGTACATACACATACATACCTTTTTACCACTACTCTACCCGTGTTGTGCGGTCCTCCCAAGCGCTTGGAGCTTCTTGTGAGGTTTTGGATTACGCGATGAGGAGAGACATTCGGCGAATGGTACGGAAAACATGATAGGAGCTGTTAGGCAGGATAGGTAGTGATATGGCTTGTATAGTGATTTTTTTATTCCTCTTAAGTCCTAATTCTGGGGGTCACTTATTTCGCTTCAGCCTCTAATTATTGTGCGGTTCTCGTATCTGGATCGTGAACACGTGGCTCTTCCAACCGCCAAACACTACAATGACAGATATTGTAGTAGCCAAAAACTAATAGTTTTGTTCACTAAATTACAGTCCTTGCTTTTAGGACACCTGAAGAACAATTAGATTATGATAAGCTTGATGAATAGAGGCAAGGGAAAGGGTTCATACACATTATATATAATTCATACATCAAGGGGATCATTTTAGTTCCCCTTCACGTCCGGTCTATCCGAACAATCACTCAAAGCAAGGGGGTACTCCAATACGACAAACCGAGCGCCGCAATGTGCCACTTTAACTAGTCTTACACCTACGGTGTGTGTACTATTTCAGATTATTCTATCCTGCATTTGTATCAAATGTAACGAACCTAAATGTAACGTCCCCAAAGAACGTTCCTATGTTCCTCCAGAAATGTTTTCCTGTCATGAACATCGCTATGCTGTTCACGTTGAAAGTCAAGCAAAATTTATGGGTCGACAGTTTCCAGCTTCACAAGTATAGCACGTCGAAGGCCAGAAGAAGTTGTTTGCCACGCCTGGTCCATGTACTTGAATGCCAGATATGACTGCATAGTCAGTTTGATCCTCATTCACTAGTTCCTTTATAATGCTCTCAAGCTGTTCCTGAATGACCGCCAATGCCTCCTTGGTAACGTCAGCAAGAGATGCGTCTCGTTTACATCGTCGGCTAAGAAGCTGCTTGATGGTAGACATCTCCACATCACAGAAATCAAATTTCATCTCACCATCCAGCTGACCTGAAGATAGGGCACTATGAAATGCACGAAGAGCTCCACATGCATCAGAGTGTTTTGGTTGGCCTATGCGTTCTACAACGCCGATCGTTCCTTCAGCTGAAACACCAATGTGCGGTGCAACAATATACGTGTACTTGACTCGACGGTGGCCTTCTTTGATGGGGGTGTGGCTATGTGCAGCACCAAACGCCGTCTTACCACAACTGAGAAAGCCACTTAGTGACCTCAAGCAAAACGATGAACCTAGTTTCTTCTCCAATTCATGCACCAGTGAGCCACAGATCTGAAGAAGCAGAGAGACAAAAAAAACAGCAGCAGCACAGTGGGAAACTATACATTAGACCAGACCATCACCACCACCTCATAACAATCGAGCCTACAATCCCTTACTTCTTCACTGTGGGTGATCTTTTAGATATTAGTACAGGGGCCGACACGTCCATGGCCCCCCCCCACCTTTTGAAGAGACAATATATACTCTACTCTACTCTACAACCTCCTTCTCCCCCCCTCCTTATTCGTACTTCCCTCCCCTAACACTTCCATCGCCACCTTTCCCCATTCCACCAACGCTCGAGCTCTCACCTCATCGCGACACACGGAGACTGACGAAATGCTCGAACCCGCGTCGAACCCTCTTTCTATCAGAACACTTGCACACTTCTCCGCGAATTCAGACTCAGGAAGAAGAAGACCAGGAAAGTTAGCAGCTATGGCAGCCTCAAACTTCCCGGAGCTTCTGCTGCTGCTACTGCTGATCCCATTGTCCCCGCCTGACGTACTACCAACCTCACCACCGGTTACGACACCCCCTCTCACCATTATTCCGTCGTAATACCGGGGATTTACTGCACCTGGAAGACTGTTCAGCAGTTTCACCCTATTCTCAACGAACCTTGAGCTGATGCTATGGCTTCCCCACCCCTCTCCCACAGATGAATACGGTATCCACCATCCCACAGTTATCCTAAGGCCTACGGCAAATGATAAGAGTGTGGAAAGACAGCTGATAACCATAGATGGGAACCAATGGGCTAATTGCTCGCCTTTGGGCTTAGGGTGTGCAGATATCATGCAGCGTGTAGTTGGCCCATCGTTGGGGTTTGCAGGTAGATGACCCATGGATGGGGCCAACATATAGGCGACCCATCGTTGGGGCATTCACATAGGTGACCCATTGTTGGGGGTCTGTATGTGAACAATAGTGTAGTGTCGGTTTTGGTAGAAACCGACATTGTGGAGTACAAATAATTACAGTCACACAGTTGGACTGTAATACATCCTTATCCTGTTTGACGGTTACCTCGTGTCTGCACTACTGCGCCACCACCCTGAAACAGTGAAGCATACTGTACACACGACAGAAATAAACATCGTTGTAAAGAGTGTGGTGGTGGGGGCCCCAGACGTTGTTGGCATGGGAAAATTAAGCATATTTATAGAGTGTGTAACAGTAAAGCATACTGTACACACGATAGACGGAAATCTAACTGTAAAGAGTGTAGTGGTTTCCCCCATGGGGAAATGAAGTATTTTTGTAAAGAGTGTAGTGGTTGCCCCCATGGGAAAATCAAGTATTCTTGCAAAGAGTGTAGTGGGGGCCCCAGACGTTGTCGGCATGGGAAACAAAAACAATATTGTAAAGAGTGTGGTGGGAGTGGGCTGTGCCAAGGCCCTGAGTGTGAGACATATGGCAACCGGAAATACAAAGGACACTGCATACGTTGCTTTGTCCATTTGTTCCCGGATGAAAAGAATGCGTGTAATTACAAGACGGAGACCGCTGTGGGAGATCATCTGAAAGAGAAGTTTTCAGGCGTCACTTGGGTGTTGGACAAGACGGTTCAAGATGGGTGCTCCAAGAGAAGGCCCGACCTTTTGGATATGGGCACTCACGTCGTCATTGTTGAGGTGGACAAGAACAGGCACGATGGATACGACTGCACCTGCGAGAACAGACGCTTGATGGAGATCTCGAAGAATCACCATCACAACCTCCGTACAACGATTTCAAGTTCATTTCATGTATCATCTTGTTCGATTCTTCTATATAAGAATACTACCTTCGCAAACGTAGAGGTGTATGAATTGCAGTGGTTGTGTACTACTTCTTCCTTATCTTCTTACTCCCTTCTTGGATGCCTTTGCTGCTAAGGAATTCCCCCTTTTCCCCTTGGTAGGAGGAACTTTACGTTTCTGTGCTGCATTCCCTGTAGCAGACGACGGCAAAACTTTAAAATAGCTATCAAGACGTTGTTGGCTATGTGCCTTGCGTGCATCTTTCAACTTCTTGATCCCTGCATTCACACGGTCTTCGCTAAAATGCATTTTATTCACCAGGAAATCCCTCAGACCTTCTTCATCTGGATCTTTCCATATGATGTCTTGGGTCTCACAACGATTTACCTCAGGAGTCTTGAACAGGCGACGAGCCTCAACGTAGGCAGGGGTGAATGCTGTATTATTATCACCCGATGATGAATCAGTATCGGCTAGTTTCATACTATCTTCTACATTTGAAGACTTGTTGTTATTATGTTTGGCATTTGAGTCCTCTGATCGTACGGCGGCTGCGGCTTCAATACCCTCCTCCCCCTCTTTCACACTTTCTTCCTTCACGTCCACAAGTGTGTTGCACTCTTTAGAATTCTCCTCTTCTCTATTTATTGCCCCCACCCCCCCCTCAGTTAATTCCTCGTCTGAGGCATCGTCACCTTCCGTAGTGGACATACTAGTGGTAGCGGTATTGGATGATGACGTGGGAGGCAACCACGTCGTTGGAATCACATATTTAGACTTGTCTATGTTTTTGAGTATGTTTTCAATCGTCTTGTGTTTCTTGATAAGCTTAAGAGCGTTTTTGGGCCCAATGCCGCGAATTTTGTCTGTGTAGTCACAACCACAAAGTATGCAGAGGTCAATAAACTCATCCCGTGTTAGACCTAGGCCTTCCAAGACCTTACTTACATCCACCTCAAGTATACCCTCGTCTTTTGCCGATGAAAACGTCAATTTTCGTAATAATTTAGGTGTGGCGAAGGTAAGAGCATCCATGTCTTCAGTAGCTGTTGCGTATACTTTTCCCGCACGTGCCAGCTCTGCGCACTGTGCTTCAGCCTCGGAAGGCGCTATAATTACGGGCACCCCCATAAGATGCAGCAGTTCCTGGCAGTCTGCGTTGTGCTGAGGGGTCATCTTCACCGTTTGCCTACTAAACTTGTCTATATCCTCCACATTCTCACTTTCTGTAGCTTTGATAAGCTCCTTTTCTGCTTTTTGACGTCTTTCGAATCTCCTAGCCAGCTCCCCACTCTTGAATGTAGGTGGTTTACCATCAAATACGTAAGCAGGTTTCACACCACATGACAGCAGACGAATAGTACGGCTGAACATGCCCTGCACGTGAGAAGTAACCTCACCGCTCTCGTTTGTCAACATCTGGGTCGGCCCTTCAGCGCTGCTGCGACTTCGTATGGCGATTAGGAACGAGTACAGCGCCATTGATGCATCCACAGCCACTTTGCGCCCCGCCAGGGACTTCAAATTCACCACCTTCATGCAAGCCGGTGCCTCATCGGCTAGAAGCTTGCTTAGTCCATGTATTCCCATCGTCACGTACCTCCTAAACCGAGGACCAATGTGCCTACCAGGGCAATGATTGCTGCAGCTCAATATGGGATCCGAATTCCGTGAATCACGAAAAGAACCAAACCAGTGGGGGAAAAACGACACCCCAGCGACGTAACACAGAGACAAACGCGTGGTTACGAGCCAGTTACCAACCCAACTCTGCCCAAGGCTCACTTTGAATGTTAAGTAGGATGGACGGACTTGTAACGCCCGGATGTTACATATACAGGGGTCAACAGCAGCAGGTGATGTAGTAGTCAATCAACTAGTGTTATTCACTGTTACAATCCTAAAGAAGGATTCCTGAAGAGTGATTATACATCCTATCCTACCTATTACGTTCCTGCCCATTATGTTCCTGTTGCTGCGGGGAAACATAGTTTCTCTACTTACAATGACTTGACCGAGCTCCCGAGGTTATGGGGACTAATTTGGTCCACTGCAGGCCAGTGTTATACGTTGCTCCAAACAACGAGTCATGGTGTAGACGGCGCAAGCCTTGTAATACTTACAACACAACAGTAATCTTCTCACTTCTTCTTCTTCTTCTTCTTTATCATCATCGACTCTATCAAGAGGATAGACGGATCGAGAGTAGTGCAGATTAGCGTAGCGTAGTGAACGCTTTGGAGCAAAGTATAACACTGGCCTGCCGTGGACCAAATTAGTCCCCATAACCTCGAGAGCTCGGTCAAGTCATTGTTGTTGTATTACAGGAATTGCCTCTGTTAAAAGTTGGAGACA
>PJEL010002731.1_pt1 | contig 15811 bp, 15 predicted proteins | sample 1853271 | NCBI WGS metagenome assembly PJEL01 (sample SAMN08108733, study PRJNA415343) | Invertebrate metagenome, whole genome shotgun sequencing project. | host: Globobulimina | place: Sweden: Gullmar Fjord | collected 2015-08
ACAAAAATCTAAGATTTCTTATATAATAAGCTTGGTTGATTTTTAAGATTTTAGGCTTAATTTTTAAAATTCATTTATAGCTTGCAGAATTGATGTGTCTTTATTTTAGCGATTTTAAGAACATTATAGAATTAGCTAAGGGGTATCTGAACAGTTACAAGTTTTTTATCTTAACTGTTGCCATCAAAGCTTTCTGTCCATAGAGGTACATTTATTTTACTATTCATTACTATGCCAATAATATCCTCAATTTTGTCCATTTTTAGATTCTTTTTCTTTTAGCGATTATCCCAATGTTAAAATCAACGATTATCGAGCTGTGATGATACCTATTTAACAAGACACTCGCGTAATGCGATTTATTTATGGTATTGAAGGCAATCTGTTACAAATATTGGATGATTTTTTTAAGCTTTTATACTCATTGCAGATGAATAATTCTCCAAAAGCTTGCAGTGAAGTATCATAAACAACAATTTGTATCATATCTTTATATACCCAAAGGGTATCATTTTGAATAAACATAACATTGATAATCAGGCAGTTACATATCATTTCAACTTCACTTTCAATGGTAATTAGTATATAACTTTGCTATATTTTTGCTTTTTGTATTAAAATCTCATCCAAGGAGTATTTGTAAATTGTGTGTAAATCTTTATGATAGTAATTAATACTTTTTACAAATTGGTTTGGAGTAACATCAAAGTGAGCTAAAATAGAAGCATAATATTCTTTTAGCTTGTTATCCGAAGAAGTGCTTGCGGAAGCGACATATAAATATGTCATTACGTTTCCAAGTCGTTCTTTGTCTATGACATAATTTCTTATATATAGGAAATATCCCACATATCCCAAAACTGCTACTAGAGTGCCGAATAACAATATTTTTCTTTTTGCTCTTCTTATGAAAGATATAATTTTTTCCAAGATATTTGATATTATACTGCTTCCATTTGAAACTGTTTCTAAAATCTAGTTCTGCAGTATCAAAAACAACGATATCCCTATTAATTTCATCTATACTTGGTATAGCTTTGCTATATCCAAGCAAGAATTTTACTATACTATATCTATAGTAAACCCTATAGTAATAGGCTTTAAAACTTCGCCTTTGTCCTTCATTTTATCTTTATTCAAAAGATTGGTTAACACCAATTCTATAAAAACACCAAAGCTACCCATTCCTATGCGTGCAACAATCCCTAATTTATAATTCTTAATACCGAAAGGTTCACTTAAAGTAAGTATTTTATCTGCAGTGGCATTACCTTGGTTTGTAATATATTTTATTCTAGAATCGGGATTAGACATCATCCAACCAAAATTAATTCCCAGAGCTGCAAAAATTCCTTCTTTATAATAAATTCTATTGCTTCTAAATTGTAGCTCCAATAAAAGTTCTAGATAGCATAAGCTCATACTTATAGATCTTATAGTGCCTTTGGAGCTAAAACCAGACCCGTGTATCGAGTTCAAAATATCTTTTGCTGGTTTAAATTTAATCTTGGAATTTCTCTCCTCATATATACACTCATTTTTAAAAGAATAATTTTGTTTTGAAAATCCAATACCAGGAGACATAAAGAAATGGGACTCTCCAATCTGTAAGTCATACATAATTATTCCTCTGATAGTGCTCACAGATTCCCACCCAAAAGATTTTATCTCTTGAGCTTTTCCATTACTGCTCCAAAACCAGTTTATTCCTGGAGCCCATAATATAGACAGAGGTCGCACATCATCATCGATATAATCATAAAAGTCTCTTTTTGCGTTTTCGATTTTTTTAGAGATACTGTCTGTTTTTGATCCCTTTTTTACTATTATATCATCTTCATTGTTAGGGTAATTAGGGTTTTTCAATTTTTCGATATCTTTTTTTGCTTCCTGTTTTATTTTTGCACCTATCTCTTTGCTCTTCTCTATTACTTTTTTAGAAGCATTACCAACTTTTTTTTTAATATCCTTTACAGTATCTCTTATTCTGATACTTGCTTTTTGTTGATTATCGTTTTTAGTTTTAGTTGATTTTCCTTTTACAGTGCTAGAATCAAGTTTCTTAATATTTCCTGGTTGCTCTTTTTGAGAGATTTTACGCTTATCTTTAGCTAAAATATAACTCGAAGGAAATAAGCTTGCAACAACAACACTTAGAAAGATGTATCTCTTCATCATAATAAAAACATTTCTATTTTTTGTAAAAAACGAGGTATTAAAAAAATAATACACCAGATGTTCAAATATAATCTTTTTGTTTGTAAACTCAATATTACTTGGGACATTTATTAGGATTTCGACACCTTCGATAGTACGGCAGAAATACTCAAAATAGTCGCAGCTATAAGAGAAGCCACGACATAATAATTACTGCAAATAGAAGTCTTTCATTATAGATAGTCTCATTCATTATAGATAGTCTCATTCATTATAGATAGTCTCATTCATTTCTTCCTCGTTAAGACATTCAAAATTTTAGTATTCTAGCTTTCGATTTATCGTAGTTAAAATCATCATTTGTGCTATACATTATAGGAATACCTAAATATAATTTTGAATTAATAACAAAGAAATCTTTTAGGTTATTTATCAGAAAATTTCGGAACAAGAATTCTAAGAATATTTTTATAATGTCTTTGTTCGCCTCCGAGATACATTTGGGAAGAATTGAATTTATCTCATTTTCCCATTCCATTAATATACGACCTAGTTCTATTGCTAAATCATGGTATTTATTTTTTATTTTTGGTATTAAGTTTCTAATATGCTCAGTAGTATTCAGATCGAAATCATTGAAATCATCTTCTGTAAATTCTTTAATATTAAATTCTTCAGCTAGTTTAGATAAAAAAATCCTAAACGCATACTCTCTGGAGACAACAAATTTACCATCATTAAATAAAATTTCACGTATATGTTTTACTAGTTTATAGTAAATAGGAGGGCATAAACCTTCAGGTTCAATAAATGTATACTTTTTATTTATGCTTTTAAAATAACCTACAAAACCGTCTTTTGATAAATCTGCAACTATATCAGGATTCATGCCAGGACAAATATCTATGGTATCTTGGTTTTCGTGTAAATGGTCTTTACAATAATTAGAACCTCTATCTTGATATAGCTCAGGAGCTCCTCTACCGCAACCTAGTATTAATGTATCATTATGGCTGTTTTTAACATCTCTGGAAACAAAAATGTGGAACTTTTCTGCGTACAATTCTTGATCTTTTTCATCAGTTGTTATATCATTTTGCTTAAAAAGTCTAAAATCACCAGGATGTTCTAGTTTTCTTATAAAATCTTTATCTCCTAGATCATTAATTAATTTTTTAGCATTTAAACTTATATTTGTGTTATTAGAATTTAAATAATGGTTTCTTAATTCGTCAACTTCAAATTTTCTGTATTTATAATCGTTATCTAGAAAATTTAGAGTTTTATCTATTGCTTCTAGTAAAAAGTTATTGTCTACAAAGTTTATAGTCCTGTCTATTGTTTCCAACAATGAACTATCTTTGTTTTTGACCATGTTTTTGTTTCTAATATTTGAACATGATATGCAAAACAAGATTAGCAAGATCGGATTATTAATCTTATTATTTATCATAATATTTATACTAAAAAGTTATATTTCAAAGACTACTTAATAATTGTCATCTATTATTAATTCCACCAATGTTTTGAGTGCAAGTTGTAGAAATATTATGGAAAATATATTTTGATAGGTTGTAAAAATATTTTTTTTAGGTTAAAACAAATATTAATGTTTTCAAGACGTTGCAAACAAGGTATTATATATGTTTTATAGCAGGAGAAGATATTGATATTTAAAAGCATGAGAGATAATATCTTTAAGATTTTTGTCCAACTTTTTGAGTTATTTGAGATTTGATTCGAAATGATGTTTGTTTCTTTTATCATATCTTTTTTTGTATCACAACATGCTTTTGAGTAAAAAATTAACGCTAAGAATACAAAATTAATGCGTTTTTGTATAATAAATACTTGCATCGATACAAAAACATTCACTTTATTAGGAGAGATATACTCATCACCATTGAAAATGAAGTTAAAATGATACGTAACTGCCTGATTATCAATGTTATGTTTATTCAAAATGATACCCTTTGGGTATAGAGTGAGATCCTACCGGAGAGGCTACTAAGCTCCTATCCCCATGTTGTGTGCATCTAAACAATCTTTTTAGACTAAAAACAAATATTCACTAAATCCTTCATCATAACTAGGATAACATGGTCTTAATGAACTTTGATTGAACAGGCGTTAAAAAGTTGAATTATTATTTTAGCAAATTAATTTCAATATATACTGATAACCTTTGAAAATGAAGTTAAAATAATGCGTAACTACCTGATTATCAATGTTATGTTTATTCAAAATGATACCCTTTGTGTATATTCTCGTCTTTTATATAACCCTATATTTTTCTTTCAAAATTTATGTACAGAACATTTTTTAAATCCCCGTTAACATCAGTAAGAAAGTCTTTATAATTACCTTGATATAAATTTTGCAAAGATACATTAGAGTTATTAAAAGCAAAGCTACCACCCAATAAACCCAGGTTTTCTCCACAAAGATTAGAACTATTAATTTTTATATTACAGTCAAGAAATATTAAGTTTTTTTTGAAAACCGAAGCTGAAGATTTTCGATACGTCCAGTTACTCTATGTAAAAATATAGTATCATAACTCTTAAATGCATTCACTAAGTTTTTATTAATATCCTTGATAAACTCCTCAAATTTTATCACATCATTGTTTTGATTTTTTTAATTAATTTTTTTTCATCCACATTCTCTATACAATCATTTAATTTGTCATCTTATTGACGCATACGTGATAGTACAGACTTCTTGCTACACCCTATCAAAAAAGTAAAAACAATGCATGTTGTTAGAATTACATTCATAAGTTTAAAGTTTACATGAACTCAACAAAAACTCCATAACTCGCGTTACGCGAGATTTATTAAAAAAGGCCTTACTGCAGTTATACTAACCCGATTTTTAATACTTTAAAGCTCGGTTTGCGTAAGTCGAGTCAATAATAAAACTATCATTATCGACCGTGCAGTGTATTATTTTTGAAAGATAAACAAAGTATAATTTTGTAATTTTTTAAAAAAAACAGTAAATATTCAATACGAGAAATTTGTATTATACTACATAAAGGACATTATATGTATTTATTTTACGACAAAATGTTTTTCTAAATTTCTTAGGCAGGGGCGATTAACTTGCAAAGTTAAATATTTCTAGATCATCTTTGTTGCAGTTTACTATATTAATATCACCTTTACAATAATATATAACGTGATTGCCGTTAGAAATTATGGGGAGCTTATTTATAATTTTATTATTTTTATATATACTTATTTCTTTTGTATTATAATTAAAAATAGATATGTAATAATTATTTTTTACATATAGATATTGAACTTTAATCTTATCTGACGAAACATTTTTTACTAATATATTGCTTCCATTTTTATCTATAATCGCTATTTTTGTATCCGATTTTTTTAATAAAAGATAGTTTGCATTTTTAAATAGGTCTTTTAACAATGTTATTCTCGATTTTTCTTGAGACAAAGGCTTTAATGTAAGTTTTTTATAACCTTCTATATCATATTCATATAGAATGCCATTTTGTGATAGAGCAACTAATCTATGGCAGTTTTTCTTTATTTTTACAATAGTAAAATCCTTTATTTTGTTTCCTATCTCAATTTTTTTGTATAAGGTACCATTACGTTTTACCAAATAAATTTCACCTACTTTTGTAGCCGTTATAAGATAATCTTTTTTTCTACATCTTATATGCATCAGTTTTTCAATATAATTTATAGGATTTGTATCAGCTGTACTATTGTTTAACTTTTTAGGACCCCAACCTGCTAGTGGCCGAAAATATTTATTAAAAAGATATAGATTGCCTTTGTTGGATGTAATTGCTATTCTATAATTTTTATTTTTTGAATAATCTAAAATATTTAAAAAAGCCGGTTTATATAAGCTGAGTTTTTTAGGATAATATCCTACTCTGTTGCCATTATAATCGATCAAATATATAAGACGATCTGTTGCAAAAAGATATTGTATTTTTTTATTTTTAAAATAGTCTATCTCAAAAATTTTTGTTTTTATCTCTTCTTTAAAATGTTTTTTCCAAACTAGTTTCCCTTTTTCATCCAAAAAATAGAGATTAAGCTTATCATCTTGTACAAAAAAATGTTTTAGATTATTTTTATGAGTATTAACTATTTGTGGTTTGTTAGATAACTTACCAGAAGCTTTAACAGAAACTGATGGAGACAGGCTATTGAATTTCTTATTGTTCTTGTTTTTTATAGATTTAGACTCTACTTTCAGATCATCAATATTACTTTCTATATCTAGATTGCTCTCCTCATTTTGAAAATTTTCCTTGGGAGAATTATAATTTTCTTTTTCGATAAACTGTTCTACATTCCTCTTTCTTTTCCATGTTTTTAGATATACCTTTCCTATAAACAAAGTCAACACTATCAATAATGTTAGCCCTATTATATGTTTACCCATTACTTTTTATTTTTGCTACAACAGATTCAAAAATTTCTGGGTTATTCATTGCTATATCTGCCAATACTTTTCTGTTTATATCTATCCCACTTTTCTTTATCTTGTGTATAAATTCAGAGTATGACATCCCATGTTCTCTAGCAGCAGCATTTAATCTTTGTATCCACAACTTTCTAAATTCTCTTTTTCTTACTTTCCTATCTCTATAAGCATAACAAAGTGCTTTTTCAACAGCGTTTTTAGCTATTGTCCAAACATTTTTTCGTCTTCCCCAGTAACCTTTGGCTAACTTTAAAACTCTTTTTCTTTTGTTTCTAGAGGCTACTACATTTACTGATTTTGGCATCTTACTACTTTTATAATTATTAAAATCACGTCCTTTTCTATTTAAGCATAGGAGACTAGCTTTTTTTCCATCTCGACATCGCGTTTTTTATTCAGCACAAAAATATCTTTTTTAAACATAACTTAAGCAGATGCAATTAAATTTTAAGCATGTTTTTCACTCTACTAATATCTGCATTATGAACCAAACCTATTTTAGTTAAAGCTCGCTTCTGTTTTGTAGTACGCTTGCTTAAATTGTGTCTTTTGAAGGAATGTTTCCTTTTTATTGACCCCGTTCCTGTAATTCCAAAACGTTTTTTACATCCAGAATGTGTTTTTACCTTTGGCATAGTACAAAAAATAACAAATGAATAAATTATACTCGCGTCACGCGAGTCCTATTAAACAGGAACTATAATAGATCGATAAACGCCAGTTTACCAAAAGTTGTTTTAGTAAGTAGAGTATAATTAGTTATCATACTTAACTCCCTATAATATCATTTTTTATTTTTAGGAGTTATCAACAAAGTCATGCGACGTCCCTCCAATTTTGGCATCTGTTCCACTACACCACAATTCTCTAAAGCTTGTGCAAATTTTAAAAGAAGAATTTGCCCTCTGTCCTTAAACATGAGCTCTCTACCACTAAATCTCAGTGTTCCTTTGAGCTTTGCTCCACTTTCTAAAAATTTTTTAGCATGTTTCAATTTAAAGTCAAAATCATGATCATCAGTATTAGGACTAAACCTAATTTCCTTTATAAATACTTTCTGACTTTTATTTTTAATAATCTTTTCTCTCTTTTTCTGTTCATATCTAAACTTGGAATAGTTTATAACTTTACATACAGGAGGAACTGCATTTGGAGATATTTCTACCAAATCTAAACCTAAATCAGAAGATATTCTTAAAGCTTCTCCGATGGAGTATACTCCAGCTTCTATACCTTCTCCCACAACTCTAACTTCGGAAGCTCTTATTGAAGAATTAATCCTATGGGCCATTTGTAGCCTTCCCCTATCTCTTCTTATATTTCTTTTATATGTAGCGATAACTATACAACTTAGTTTATACAATCCAGTACGACCTCTTTTTTTGTTTTGACATCAATCATTTTGCTCAAATACAATACAGAAAGAGATTTGCATTTTCAAGAATTTTAACAACCCACTACACTGCTTCCATGTCAAAATTGTTTCCAAAATCTATACTGCTTACATTTAAAACTGTTTCTGAATTTGGCAATTTAATATAATGAACAGCATTTTCTCTATTAATTTAATCAATGATATAGTGGCACAGTATCAAAAAGAACGATATATCCATTAATTCCATACATACTGGGTATGAATAGCACCCACCCACCAGTAGGTAAATTTATATATTATTTTTTAAAATTAAAACTAATATATTCATTCTAGATAAAAAGCCCCCTAAAAGCTTGCATAACAGTATCCTAAGCAATGATTTTCCTCAAAACTTAAAACAGGACTTACGCAAAAAAGTTCCTTAAAGTTAAAACTAACATTTATCGAACTGCAATAGTGCCTGTTTAACAAGACTCGCATTACGCGAGTTAAAATAGCTTTGCTATAATCATGAATTAAGAAGATCATAAGCAAATTTAATATCTTTGGCAGTTTGCAACATTTCATCATAAGAAATCTTTATCTTATTTTTTGTAAAATTCATATCTGATATATTATCTATAGGTATTAAATGTATGTGAGCATGTGGTATTTCTAGACCTAAAACAGATGAACCTATTTTTTTGCATTTTATAGCTTTTTTAATTGCTATGGCTACCTTTTTAGAAAATAAATGTAAGTTTATAAAATCTGCTTCTGGTAGATCAAATAAGTAATCTATACTATTACCTTTTTTAGGAATTACTAAAGTATGCCCCTTTTTTATAGGAGAAATATCTAAGAACGCCATGTTGTTATCATCTTCTGCAACAATATGGGCATTTAGCTCTTTACTTATAATTTGTGAAAATATAGTTTTCATATCTTAACTCTATATTTTATAGGGGCTGTGACTCCTTTCTGTCTATGTACCATTTCTTTTATAAAAGACAGAGACAAATTTACAGTCTCATTTTATGGATATATATGCAATATTTTTAATTTTATTTCCCCTACAGGGGTTTTGATAATCGTTTCTTCATTTTTTTTCTTACCCAAAAGACCTTTACCAATAGGTGAATTTATTGAAATTTTACCCTTTGATAAATCTGCTTCTTCCTCTGCAACTATAGTATAAGTGAAGTTTTTATCTACTTTCAAGTTCAAAACCTTTACCTTATTAAGTATCGAAACCTTACATGTATTTATGTTATTGTTAGATAATACTCTAGCATGTGCTAGAGCCGATCCCAACTTTGCTATTTTCATCTCTAACATCCCTTGAGCATCTTTTGCTGCATCATATTCAGCATTTTCGCTTAGATCCCCCTTGCTTCTTGCCTCCTCTAGTTGTTTAGCAACATTTGTTCGCCCCTCTATTTTAAGACGCTTTAACTCTTTATTTAGTTCTTTGAGTCCTTCTTTGGTGTAATACGTTACTTTACTCATATTAACAATTTAATTAGTTACTCGCACTATGTGAGATCTATAACAACTCGATAAACGCTAGTTTTAACATTTCAAAGTCATTTTGCATAGATATATACTCATTCCAGATGAAAAATTTCCCAAAAGCTAGAAAAACAGTACTATAAACAACAATTTATCTTATAACTTCAAATAGCTTTGTTATAGTTAGCTAAGTACTATGTGGTTTCAAACAATCTATCGATAAACTTATTATAATTAAATACCTTTATATCTGATACTTTTTCTCCTAATCCTATATACTTTATGGGAAAACCAAACTCTGCAGCAATACCGACTATCACCCCGCCTTTTGCTGTACCATCTAGTTTTGTAATTGTAATACAAGATATATCTGTAACCTGGTTAAACTCTCTAACTTGGACAAAGGCATTTTGTCCAGTATTCCCATCCAGTACAATCATAGTATCTTGTGGTGCTTCTGGAATAAACTTTTGAATTACTCTTTTTATTTTAGCTAGTTCATTCATCAAAGTAACTTTATTATGCAATCTCCCTGCAGTGTCTATTAATACCACATCATAATTTTCTTCTACTGCTTTTTTAACAGTGTCATAGGCTACAGAACTGGGATCTGTATTCATCCCATGGGTTACGACAGGTACCCCTACTTTTTCCCCCCACAAATTTATTTGATCTACCGCAGCAGCCCTAAAAGTGTCTGCTGCACCCAAAATTACAGATTTTCCTTGTTCTTTAAAAAAATTAGCTAGTTTACCTATTGTAGTTGTTTTGCCAACTCCATTAACTCCTATTACTAGAACTACGTATGGTAAACCTGCAGTATCGGGTATTAAAGGTACGGCTTTGTTACAAGATTCAGACATTAATTGTACTATAAGATTTTTCAATGAGCTGTATATCTCTTTAATGCCAATATATTTGTCATGTTTTACCTTATTTTCAAGTTCATTAATAATTTTGATAGTTGTTTCTACTCCTACATCTGACAATATAAGTTCATCTTCAATTTTATCCAATATCTCTTCATCTACAATATTTTTGCCTATTATAGATTTACCAATATTTGATAAAAATGATCCTTTATTTTCTTCTTGATTCTTATTAGAAGATTTTTTAGTTGAAAAAAAATCAAAAAAACCCATCTTAAATATACATTATACCCATAGAGTATCATTTTTTAATAAACATAACACTGATACTCAAACAGTTATGTATCATTTTAACTTTAATTTCAAATGCGGTCACTATACAATCAAATAAGGCTTATTACAAATACAAACATCAAATAATTCTTTATTTAATGAAAATAACTATAATTACTCGCATAAAGCGATATTTGTTAAACAATATTTTAAAAGTCGTTTTGCTTAAGGTTATCGATTATTTATACCGAGACAATTTAAAAAAGTATTATTAAAAAAAAAAAAATATCCTTGAGTAGTTACTCCAGGCAAATCAGTAGAAGCAATGATTCTAAATGGCTTAGGTCTATCAAACAGGGTTCTTTTTATAAAAATAAAAGCGACTTTTCCTTTAGAAATCAATATTTTAATAATATATACCCAAAGGGTATCATTTTGAATAAACATAACATTGATAATCAGGCAGTTACGTATCATTTTAACTTCACTTTCAATCGTAATGAGTATATTGATGTAATTAAAAAGTTGGCTAAAGTCCTAAAAACCACTTCTAGCTTTTTACTTGGTGATACAAACGAGTTAGATATTTTTAAAGATCCAACAATGCTCAAAAGATTAGATAAAATTACCTCCTTTGCTGAAGAGGATCGTAAATATATATTTTATACTCTTGATGCGCTTATTAAAAATGTTAAACTAAAGTCACTTTGACAATTTTGCAGCACAGTTTTATTTAGATAATGATTAATATATTCATAATCACCATTTATTCCTGTCGTTAAATCTTTATATAAATAATATAAATAATATAAATACCAAATTTGTTTACATACTGCTATTTTTCAGCACTTCTGAATCTTTTATTACTATTTTATATAAAAAATCTCACTATATACTATATCCATCAATATTAAAATATTTATATTCAGATTAAAGTTGCGATGTAAAAGGTTTTCTAAATTGTATTTATTATATAATTTTACATTTGTGATGGCTATTTTGGAATAAAATAGTTTATCCATATTTATATATTTCAATTTAAATATTAAACTACTATGATTTTAAACGATAATATTATCCCTCTTGTTGTTGTTGGAATTTTCTTACTGGTTACTTTGGTTGTTGGGCTTTATGCCGGGAGAAATGTTAAAACTTTTAAGGAGTATGCGCTGGGTGGTAGACGATTTACTACTACTACTCTGGTATTGACTTTGTTGGCAACTTACATTGGTGGAGGAACCATTGGAACTGTTAATGATGTTTATAATAATGGAATACTTATAATTATAGCATATTTAGGGTATGCATTTCAACATTTATTTTTCAGTTTAATAATTGCAAAAAAAATCATTCATTTCAAAGATTGTATTACTATAGGAGACCTAATAAATCAATTATATGGAAAAAAGGCACAATTATTTTTTGGAATAACAAATTCTTTCTTATCAACTTTCTCAATAGGTGTGCAATTTTTTATGATAGGTAAAATTTTGAATCTATTACTAGGAGTCAATACTTTATATGGGATATTACTAAGTGGAACTATTCTAGGAATATACTCAGCAATTGGGGGTATTAAATCTGTTGCTATTACTGACATCATTCAATTTATTATTTTAATAATTGTAATTCCTAGTATTGCAGCACTATTACTGCATAATGTTGGAGGATATAAAAAACTATTCATTGGAGTTCCTACGGATAAGTTTTTTATTCTACAAAATAAAAAATTTTACTATTATCTAAGTTTCTTTTTATCAACTGCAATATTGCCTAGAATGATAGCTAGTCCACCAATAATGCAAAGAGTTTTTATGGTTAAAAATTTAAAACAATTAAAAAATAAATTTTTTATTGCTGCTGCTTTTGATCCTATATTTAGGTTTACAATTATGATAATTGGCTTATCTGCAATTATTTTATATCCGGATATTAAGGATACTACAAATACTTTTTCGTGTATAATAGATAATTTATTTCACAATAATAAAATCATGAAAGGAATTGCAATTACAGGATTGCTATCTGTAATAATGTCAACCGCAGATTCTGTTATTCATTCTGGAGGAGTTGTCTTGTATAATGACGTCATAAAAAATATTTCTAATAAAATAAAAACTGGAACTAGCCTCCATATCGTCAAAATACTAACTTTTATCATTAGTATGATAGGTGTAGTTATTGGATATAAAATTGATAAAGGTTGGGGATTTAGGGATGTAATTATTGTTAGATATATGATTACTATATCAATAATGTTAGCCCCTTTATTTTTAGGTATAATGGGTTTAAAAACAGATAAAAAATCTCTACTTATAGGAATTGTATCAGCTATAACCTACTTAATAATTTCTAATCTATTTTTAAATACTTTTTGGAATTCCTTGGCTACTCTTATCGCTACTCTTGTCAATGCAACTACATTTTTGATTTCTCATATTATACAAAACAAGGGATTAATTCTCATCCAAAGAGGACAGAAAAATGAATTTGGGATATTAAAAGAGAAAAAACTTACCCCTTCTACAAATAGTATATTAAAATTTTTTACCCAACTTATTCCTACTCCTAGAAAAATATTTATCGCCTCTAAGAGTAAAGTAATGAATTACGATGTTAATAATATTCTTTTTGGTATTTTTTGTTGTATTAATTTCGTTATACCATATATGATGTGGGGAAATGAGAATAAAAAAATTTTCGATTTGATTACCGCCTTGAGACTAGCTGGAGGTATTATGTCTGGACTTTTAATTGTTAAAACAGAATGGAATCAAAAACTAAAACCCTTTTTTCATCTTTTTTGGCATTTTACTTTATTATATTGTCTCCCTTTCCTAACCACTGTCATGTTTCTTTTGACTAAAGGTTCATTACCTTGGTTAATAAATGTTACCATCAGTTTGTTTTTCTTGATTTTATTGGTGGATGGTTCTGTGTTTTTAGTATTGGTTACTTTAGGTATATTTTTCGGAATTCTATTTCATAAAATATTTGTCGGACCTTTGAATTTTTCACAAATGGGTTTTACCACCAACTTTTTATTAACTTATCAGCTAATTTTCGGATCTGTTATTGCTCTATTATTTACCTACAGAAAAAAGTTCTTTTACATGATAAAAAGCAATCAAGGTATAAATCTTGGACTTTCTATGGGGCATGAACTTAAAAATACTGGGCTGAATATTTTGCCATATTCTCAAATTAACAAGATGTATATAAAAAAAGCAGAATCAGAAGTTAAAGATGGCAAAAAAGGTTATTTCCTAGATGAAAAAAACTACAAATATATAGAAGAAAACAATAATCACATTCACGACCTTAGTCAACAAATGCTAAGAATCGTTAAGGGTTTCGAACAGCTTATGCTGGAGTATAGGAATTCTCTTGCAAATCCACAGTTGTGTTCTTTAAAAGGACTCGTGGAAGAAACTATCAATCAGTATCATTTTGCTATTGGGGAAAGAGAAAAAATACATTTAGAACTCTCTCAGGATTTTAGAGTTAAAGTTCCTAAAAAAGTTTTCATTTTTGTGATTGATAACATTATAAGAAATGCATTTAAACATGGAGGACCTGAGAGAATCGATATTTGGATTGAAGAGGATGAACTGCATATTAAAGATGATGGCAAAGGTATTCCATCCAGTAAAGTATCAGATATTTTCAAAATGTTTTATACTACCGGTGATAAGACCCGCAGTGGAATAGGTCTTGCTTTTGCAAAGCAAATTATAGAAACTGCAAATGGAGAAATTTGGTGTGATTCACAAATTGAAAGAGCATCTTATACTGAGTTTACTATTAAATTCCCTGCTATTCTTATAGATGTTACTGATGAGGAACAGCAAGAAGTCATTGTTGTGGAAACTGAAAAAAAGAGATCAAGACTTATTGCTAAGAAAATGCTTGGTAGAGGAGTAGATAAAGAGATGATTGCGAATGTCACGGAATTAAATAAAAAAGAAATCGATAAGCTATAAGCCGCTAAGTCGCCTGACACATCATCTTTTTATCACCTGATAAAAATTTTCAACCTTTATTTTCAGACGTGTATTTCATAAAAGTATAGCTACAGTTCATAAAAATTGATCTAAAATTGAAACAAAGTAGCTTATAATAAAATGTCCCTTGGGTCCAATACACGGATGAAAATTAAGTATCCAACCGATATATATTGACATTAAAAAATTCCTATTAATTCGGGCGTAAGATGGACACTATTTATTAAAATATTGAATAATCTATACGAACTGTCAACTAGAGCCCTGCCACCCCCTCAAATTGATTCTTTTGAAATTATAGCGCGAGCCGCCTACGAGACTATGATCTATAATGCGCTAGGCTTTGTAGATATACTCATTGCCATTGAAAGTTAAGTTAAAATGATACGTAACTGCCTGATTATCAATGTCATCTTTATTCAAAATGATACCCTTTGGGTATACCAGGCTTTACATACATGTTTCCGCAATTTTTAAGTCAAAAACCTGTCAAGCGAATATTTATTTCCAAGGCGCTATATTGTAAATTTTTATTGAAAAAATGCCAAGCATGAAGATAGTGGTAATATGAAAATTCCGATTGTCAAAAAGTGAATAATATTGCACATAAAAATAAACTGAAACTTGAAAAAATACAACAATTTTCTACTTAAATAAGCTTACTGGCGAATATTCCAATTTAATATATAATGCCAAAGCTCATAAAATACAGATAATAAACTTAACTGAACTAGGCTTTTAGCTACCCTATGGAATTTTAAATGTAATATCATTCTAAATTGTATTTTTAAATATGAAACATAAATATTTTGATTTCTTATTTTTTAAAAAGTATACCCATATACAATTTTATCATAAAATATCTAATTTTAGACTAAAAAAGCCTGATTCTATGGGTAATTAAGAACCTAGTTCAGAAATTTAATTTTGTTTTTAACTTGCATTACGCAAGTCTTATTATGCAGGCTTTATATACTCATTGAGATCGTTGCATAGCAAAATCGCTCAAAATCGCAGGTGGTAAATTTTTTTAATGATTTATAATGTTGCATATTTATAAAAATAATCATACTATTTTTATGGGCAAAAAACTTTATAATCAAATGACATTTATCACTCCTTACGTTGAAAAACGTAAAATTAAAGATGATTTTTTTAAGAAAATAAAC
>PJEL010002732.1_pt1 | contig 15810 bp, 16 predicted proteins | sample 1853271 | NCBI WGS metagenome assembly PJEL01 (sample SAMN08108733, study PRJNA415343) | Invertebrate metagenome, whole genome shotgun sequencing project. | host: Globobulimina | place: Sweden: Gullmar Fjord | collected 2015-08
TTGCATAAATACGGACGAGACTACAAAGTGATATTTATTGGCGATGCTACCATGGGACCCTATGAAATTAGTTATCCAGGAGGAAGTGTTGAGCATTGGAATCATGAACCTGGAAATGTGTGGATGGCAAGAATTTTAGAGCATTTCGATAAGTGTATTTGGTTAAACCCACAAGAAGAAGTTAACTGGGATTATTACGCTTCCATTCAAATGATGAAAAAGATAGTCAACCAAAAAATGTATCCTTTAACCCTCAATGGTCTAACTGATGGCATTAAAGCCTTACTGTGATGACAATGCGCTGTAGAGGTTAAAATTCATAGTATGTTAAGGGAGCTCTAACAACGACTTTAAAGCGTGTTAAGCTCAGTATTCGAAATCAGTATTAAATTTCATATTGTTTTAATAGGCGCTCAACACTACTTTTGAAGATAGTATCGGGTGAGTTTAACGGAGCGGTATGTTGAGTAATAGCATGGCCTAAATACAAGCTATAAAGCTCGTAAGCGATTGCTATGCTATCTACTTTTCCGCTAAGTTTGTTATGTTCAACGCATCGCTGAATACGGTGTGTTAAATAAGCAATAAACCTGTTTTGTTGATCAATAGTAAATGTTCTAACCTTTGAAGGTGGGCGATTTTGAAATTCAACAACTGCTTTAATAAAAGGGCAGCTAACTTGATGTTCTTTGAACATTTCACTGGTCCAATCGGCCCATATTTCTAACAGCGTTTTAACATGTTCTAATGGATCTTCTCGCCATGCGTGTTTAATAACCCGCTCTCTGAACAACTCTTCGCCATATTGTAAGATAGCTATTTGCATATCTTCCTTGTTTTCAAAGTGCGAAATAACACCAGTTCTTGATAAATTACACAACTTTGAAACGCAGCCAATAGTTATATCTGCAAGACCAAACTGACTGCTGTAAATAATGCTTTGTTTTAAAATTGCTAAACGGGTACGTTCGCCTTTGTTCATTAAGTTGCTAAAACCTGAGTAATATTATCAATAACGTTAGTATCACCTAAAATTCTTGTGTGTCCAAGTCCTGATGTTGTAACTAAGCGAGGTTTTTCATCCTGCAAAAAATTCTCAACATCGGTAAAAGGAGCAAACCTATCATTAAGGTCATGGATGAACGTAAGATCTAAAGCAAGTTTGTCACGATGATGCTCCGATGATAGCTGATGCCATTTTTTACCGTATTTATGGCTAATGTTTTCTAAAACTCTTTTAAGTAATTTTCTTGAAATACCGACTTGCTCAACCTTTTCAAACATCAACTCGAAAAAATTAATAGGCGATGAGATCAGAATTATTTTTTTATCTTTTAGTAAATAGTGAGGTAAATTTAACGTGGCAATGGCCCCCATTGAATGCGCAACTATGCCTTTAACAGCTATGCGCTCTTCATTGAAATGCTCGATAAGCAGCTCCATTGTTTCGATAAAGCTTAACAAGTGGGATTTATTACCTGTGGATTTACCATGGCCAATATGATCAATTGCAGCAACTAAGTAACCTTGCTCTGTTAGGGAAGTAATCATCTTGGTGAAAGATTGACTGGAATCAGCCCAGCCATGACTTACTATAATTACTTGTTTACCCTGACCATATAGGTTGATGTGCGCTAATCCCATTGACGTTAATAGGTTTAATTCTCTTTCGGGTATTGTACATGTACGACTATAGTGGCGTTTAGCATAGGGCCTCATCAATATATTTTTACCCGCAAAGGCACTAAAGCGAGGAGCAATGGTGCTGATAAAGCCTGTAAGACCACGACTTAGCATAGTTAAACCAAAGCCTTTTGTTCCTTCATTAAAATAGCTAAATTTCATTTTAAACTTTCCCGTTAAAAATAGTGCAACTGTACTTAAATTGAATAATAGTGCAGTTGTTCTTTTTTGTAAAGAACATTAATAGGCAGGTTTCGTTTTATATGTAATGAAATATTAGTGGAGCATAGGGTGTTTTAAAGGGTCGCGTTAACCATTAGGAAAATTACATGAAAGAATTAACACTGAATAGAAACATCAAATTGGATTGTATATTCGATATTTCATATATATACTGATTCGCATATTATGTTTTGGGTTGTCAATATGACCATTAAAAAAAGAACTGTACTGTTTCTATGTACTGGCAACTCGGCTCGGTCTCAAATGGCAGAGGCTTTGTTAAAGCAAAAGGCAGGACATAGTTTTGATGTTTATAGCGCTGGAACTCAGCCTGAAACTGTAGATGAACGTGCACTATCTGCTTTAGACAAGTTTGGTATAGAAACCAATAACTTATCCGCTAAAAACGTAGCAAGCTTTGAGCAGCAAGATTTTGATTTTGTGATTACCTTATGTGATAAGGCGAATGCTGAATGCCGAAGCTTTTCTGGTGCAAAAAATCAACTGGCTTGGGATTTTCCCGACCCGAAAAGTCGGCCTGGCATTAATGCCTTTTCGATTACCTTAAATGAAATTGATACTCGCTTGTCGATGTTTCTTTTAGTTGAAGACAAATCTAACAATCCAGAACAAGAGCCCGCTGATTTCGATGTTATCTCATTTTATAAGACTTTAACGGATGATATTAGACTTAAAACATTAATGTTAACGCACTATCATGGTGAGTTATGTGTGTGTGAATTAATGACAGCGTTAACACAAGAAAGTCAGCCGAAAGTATCGCGCAACCTAGCGGTATTAAAAAAAGCCAACATATTAACTGACAGAAAACATGGTCAATGGGTTTTCTATCGCATTAATCCTGATTTACCACTCTGGGTTAAATCCGTAATAGCAAAAACGACAGAAAATAATATTGGGCTGATTAAACAGCCATTAATGCGCTTAGCTGATATGAATAATAGGCCGAGTAAAGCCGATTTTTGTCGATAATTTAAGGAGCATATAATGGGCATTTTTGAGCGTTACTTATCGATTTGGGTAGCTATTAGCATTGTTTTGGGTGTGGTTTTGGGCTTATTTCAGCCTAAAGCCTTTGAAGTGATTGCAAGCCTCGAAGTTGCACACGTTAATATTATTGTCGCGGTATTTATTTGGTTGATGATTTACCCAATGATGGTGCAAATTGACTTTTCATCAATAAAAGATGTCGGTAAAAATCCCAAAGGCTTAATACTCACTGTGGTGATTAATTGGTTAATTAAGCCTTTCACTATGGCTGCACTAGGTTGGTTGTTTTTTAATTTTCTATTTGCAGATTTGGTCGATCCTGAATCAGCACAAGAATATATTGCTGGCATGATTTTATTGGGTGTTGCTCCGTGTACAGCCATGGTATTTGTTTGGTCACAGTTAACTAAAGGCGATGCTAATTACACCTTAGTGCAAGTGTCGGTAAATGATGTCATCATGATTTTTGCATTTGCGCCTATCTCTGCTTTTTTATTAGGGGTATCAGATATTCAAGTGCCTTGGCAGACATTGCTAATTTCAGTGATCTTATATGTGTTACTGCCCTTGGTCGCAGGGGCAGTTACCCGAAAAGTCTTAAACAATAGTTCAGGCTCGCTTGAAAATTTGCTGACAAAACTTAAACCTTGGTCGGTTATTGGTTTACTGGCAACGGTCGTTTTATTATTTGGTTTTCAAGCCAATACCATTATTTCCGAGCCTGAAACGATTGGTCTCATTGCTATCCCATTACTTATTCAAACTTACGGAATCTTTGTTATCGCTTATTTAGCAGCCAAATGGCTGAAATTACCACACAAGATAGCTGCACCAGCATGTTTAATAGGAACGTCTAACTTTTTTGAGTTAGCCGTTGCGGTTGCTATTTCATTGTTTGGCTTACATTCAGGGGCAGCCTTAGCCACTGTAGTTGGCGTGTTAGTGGAAGTACCCGTGATGTTGTCACTAGTGGCAATAATTAATCGCACCAGACATTGGTTTGAGTAGATAGGTAAACCTTAGTTATTAATAAATAAAATACATTTAGCAATAAATTTCAATGAATTAGCAAAGTAGGGAATAACGATGACGATTAAAATAGGTATAAACGGCTTTGGCCGTATGGGGCGTTTAACCATGCGTGCAGCATATGACTGGCAAGATGTTGAAATTGTGCAGATTAACGATCCCGCTGGTGACGCCAAAACACTCGCACATTTAATGACTTTTGATTCAATTCATGGCCGTTGGCAACACGAGGCAACACATGAAGATGATGCCATAGTCATTAACGGTCACAAAATTCCTTGCACACAAAATACGCGTGTAGATGATACCGATTGGTCACAGTGTGACTTGGTTATTGAAGCATCTGGTAAAATTAAAACCAAAGCTTTATTACAAGCTTATTTAAAACAAGGTGTGCAACGTGTGGTCGTTACTGCGCCAGTAAAAGAAGACGGCGTATTAAATATTGTTATGGGGGTTAACGAAAATCTTTATGATAAAGCAATTCATCCTATTGTTACTGCTGCCTCTTGTACCACCAACTGCTTAGCGCCTGTAGTAAAGGTGCTGCACGAAAAAATAGGTATCAAACATGGTTCAATGACCACTATCCATGATATTACCAATACCCAAACCATTTTAGATGCGCCTCATAAAGATTTACGCCGCGCACGTGCGTGCGGCATGAGTTTAATCCCAACCACTACAGGCTCGGCTACAGCTATTACCCATATATTTCCGGAGTTAAAGGGCAAGTTAAATGGTCACGCAATACGTGTGCCTTTAGCCAATGCTTCAATTACCGATTGTGTCTTTGAAGTTGAACGTGGCACAACGGTAGAAGAAATTAATCAAGTATTAAAGCAAGCCTCTGAAAACGAGCTAAAAGATATCCTAGGCTTTGAAGAGAGACCTTTAGTATCTATCGATTATAAAACCGACCCTCGCTCTAGCATAATCGATGCGCTATCAACCATGGTAGTAAATGACACCCAAGTAAAACTGTATGTTTGGTATGACAATGAATGGGGTTATGCAAACCGCACCGCTGAATTGGCGCGTATGGTTGGTTTGGCGGATAAAGGCTAGGTTTAGATGGCGCTTTCATTGTTAAAACAGCTTTCACCACAAGTGAAGCAATACTTAGTAATTACCGGTAACTATTGGGCCTTTACCTTAACTGATGGTGCGCTACGAATGCTTGTAGTGCTCTACTTTCATCAGCTAGGTTATAGTCCGTTAAATATTGCCATGCTGTTTTTATTTTATGAAATCTTTGGTGTGGTCACTAATCTTGTTGGCGGTTGGTTAGGTGCGAGGCTTGGGTTAAATAAAACCATGAATATTGGTCTAGCCCTGCAGGTTATTGCGCTGGCTATGCTCACTGTGCCAGTTGAATATTTAACCATAGTGTATGTGATGGCGGCGCAGGCGTTATCAGGCATTGCCAAAGATCTGAATAAAATGAGCGCTAAAAGCTCGATAAAATTGTTGGTGCCTAAGGGGGCCGAAGGCACTTTATATAAATGGGTCGCTATTTTAACCGGTTCAAAAAACACCTTAAAAGGCGTAGGTTTCTTTTTAGGTGGTATATTACTTACTTTATTTGGTTTTCAAGGCGCCATTATCATTATGGCGGTGCTGCTTACATTTGTTTGGCTAATGAGTCTGTTACTGTTAAAAGAGGATTTAGGCAAGGCAAAAAACAAACCAAAATTTAGTGAGATTTTCTCTAAAAGCCAAGCAATAAATATATTATCAGCGGCACGATTATTTTTATTTGGTGCTCGTGATGTCTGGTTTGTTGTTGCTCTTCCAGTATTTTTAGCGACAACGTTTAATTGGGACCATTGGTGGGTTGGCACTTTTATGGCTAGCTGGGTAATTGCCTATGGCATAGTACAATCATTTGCTCCTCACATTACAGGCAAAAAACAAGGCAAGGTTCCTTCAGGGCGAGCCGCTTTTTTATGGGCAAGTTATTTAACTGTCATACCGGTAGGTATCGCTTTAGCGCTACATTTTGATTTTTACTTACAAGTCTCAATTATTGTCGGTTTACTCATTTTTGGTGTTGTCTTTGCGGTTAACTCATCACTGCATAGTTATCTTATTGTTAGTTATGCTGGCAGTGATGGTGTCTCTCTTGATGTCGGCTTTTATTATATGGCCAATGCCATGGGTAGACTGATTGGTACACTATTATCAGGCTGGCTGTTTCAACAATATGGACTAGAAGCTTGTCTTTGGGTTTCAGCAGGGTTTGTTGCTATTGCAGCAGTACTTTCAATTAAGTTACCAATATCTGTAAATAATTACAGTAAGTGATTAAAACTATTGAGTGTTTTGTACGTGCATGCATAAGTAAGCGCAAAATTGTTGATATAAAGGTCATACCAGTAAAAAGGTTTAGGGTATAATCTCTATAATTAAAGCCAGCGAAACTATTCACTGGTATAATTGAGAGATAAACAACTCATTTTAGGTAGTAGATAAGTAGTAGTTATGGCTGAAGTACGTACAAGAATTTCATTAAAAGTTGGCTCTAACAGTGATATCCCAGCAGAAATGGTGTCATTTAATGAACTAAGCTCTGATAAAGAGCATGTTGCCTTGGTTTTTGGGCTGGCAGATAAGTGTCAAAAAGTCCCGCTTGTAAGAATTCACTCTGAATGTTTAACGGGTGATGTCTTTCACTCATCTCGCTGTGATTGTGGTGAGCAACTTGATGAAGCTATTGGACTGATGGCAGCAGAAGGTGGCGTGATACTTTATCTACGTCAAGAAGGGCGGGGCATCGGCTTATATAATAAAATTGATGCTTACAAGCTTCAATCACAAGGCATGAATACTTACCAAGCGAACAACCATTTAGGTTTTGGTGATGATTTAAGAGATTTTACTGAAGCGGGTCAGATGCTTGAAGCCTTAAATATTAGTACACTTAAGTTAATGACTAATAATCCTATAAAAGCAAAAGCCTTAACTGATTATGGTTTAACAGTTGAAAAGGAAGTGAATACCTCTACACATATTAAAGACGGTAATGAAGACTACCTTAAAGCGAAAGTGACTAATGCCGGCCATAAACTCAGTTTTGATTAGCTTTTAGCAATAATGAATCCTTGGTTAGTATTCTAATAGGCAACGAGCATTTTTTAAATATGCATAGTTTTTAATGATATTGCCAAGGCTTTAAATGTTTTTCCCTCGCCGAATTAATTATTTACAGATCCCATCGCCATTCTTTTTAGCATCATAATCATAAACATTGCCGCGATTATCAATTTTAAAATGACAACAATCGTCAAATACCTGTTTGAGTAAAGCTCGACTTTTCTGCACACGGGATTTGACTGTTGAGTAACTTATGCCTAATTGCTCAGCATATTGTTTTTGCGATTGATTATTTATATCAATGGCTGTCAATAATCGAGCAGATTCTTCTGGTAATGCGTTAATAAAGGGGGAGATGCAATTAGATAAATCATCGTTGGTCGTGGACAACTCATCAATAGGCAAGCTATCAGCAGGTTGCTCACTTGTTGATAGCTGTGCTTCACTAGCCAAACCGTGAACACGGGAATTTTTTCGGTAATAGTCAATAATGGTATTATTGGCAATTTGAAATAACCAAGACTTAACACTTTTTTGCTTTTTTACTGAATCAAGGTTGTTGTAGGTCTTTATCAAGATATCTTGCAATAAATCTTCTACGTCAACCTCATTGGCAACTTTAGCATGTAAAAATCGCTTCAATACTGCTCGGTATTCTAACCATAGTTCTTCAACTTTCATCTACTAATATCCTCTTCTGCCTTTGCTTCTATAGTAAACCAACGACAAGCACAAAAGGCTCAAATCAGATAAATTAAGTTATTTAGTTTAATTTCCATTATTTTCTAATAATTTTTCGTCTTTTTGAAAGAGCAGTCGTCTTATAGGTAAATGAACCAATGAGAGATATTTATGAACTTCTTACAAAACGAACAATTTAACTTAAAGCCAACAGTGAGTCCGCTTAGTATTCATAAGCCTAGAGTATTGATGCTATATGGCTCTTTACGTGAAAAATCATTTAGTCGATTAGCAGCAGAAGAAGCAGGGCGTATTTTAACAACTATGGGCGCTGACGTTAAGTTCTTTAACCCAAAAGGCTTGCCACTTTTTGATAGTAACGAATCAGCTGAGCACCCTAAAGTCATTGAATTACGAGAATTAGTGAAATGGTCTGAAGCACAAGTGTGGTCGTCACCAGAAATACACGGAAACATGTCAGGGGTAATGAAAACTCAAATAGATTGGATCCCTTTATCAATAGGTGCAGTTAGACCAACACAAGGTAAAACCCTAGCCGTTATGCAAGTAACAGGTGGCTCACAAAGTTTTAACGCAATCAATAATATGAGAATACTAGGCCGTTGGATGAGGATGTTAACAATCCCAAATCAATCTTCTGTGGCAAAGGCTTATAATGAGTTTAGTGATAATGGCATCATGAAAGCTTCTTCATATAGAAATCGCATTGTTGATGTAATGGAGGAGCTAATGCGCTTTACCTATTTAACTCGAGAACAAACTGAGTTTTTAGTTGATAGGTATAGTGAAAGGCGTTCAGAGCAGGCGAAATTGATAGCAATGTAAATATTATAAACACTCATATAAATACAGCACTAAAAAACATTAGCCCAATCAGTAATTAGTGCCGCGTTACTATCGTAGGTTCTTTTATCTGCTTAAAAACAGACGTTTGTAAACTGTGTTAGGTTTTATGATTTACTAACTTAAATGTGAGTTATCATGTTAAACCAAAGTTGAAACGCTGATGATATGGACGTTTAATAAATAATTTGATAAAAAAGGCGTTGTTATTCGCAAATATCAAAGATTGAACTTGCAAATAACAACGTCAAAATTTACTCAAGCAATTTTACTTGGGTATTTTATTCGGTTAGCTTTTAATCAGATAATAATGATATAAAAAAGCTCATTTCTAGGGCTTTTTCCTTTAAGCTTTTAAAGCGACCTGAAGCGCCGCCATGACCTGCATCCATATCGGTTTTAAATACCAGTAAATTATCATCAGTTTTAAATTCTCGCATTTTGGCCACCCACTTCATTGGTTCAAAATACTGTACCTGTGAGTCATGAAGACCTGTTGTTACAAGTATATTGGGATAGTTTTGTGCGCTGATATTGTCAATAGGCGAATACGCCAAAATATCCTGATAAGCTTGCTCTTCGTTTGGGTTGCCCCATTCATCATACTCATTAGTTGTGAGTGGTATAGTTTCATCTAACATGGTGGTTAATACATCTAAAAACGGCACATGAGATCCAATACCCAAATAAAGCTCAGGTGCTTGGTTAACCACTGCGCCCATTAACAAACCACCAGCACTGCCACCCGAGGCAAATATTTTGTCTTTGTCGCCGTAGCCTTGGGCAACTAATGCCTTAGTAACATCAATAAAATCGTTAAAGGTATTTTGTTTATGCTGTTTTTTACCATTTTCATACCACTGTCTACCTAACATTTCCGAGCCACGAATATGGGCAATAACGTAGACAAAACCTCGGTCGAGTAAACTAAGTGTTTGACTAGAAAAGTCAGGGTCTATAGTAATGCCGTAAGCGCCATAACCGTATTGCAGCAGTGGATTAGTACCGTCTTTTTGGAAAGTATCGCTGCGATATACAATGGAGACTGGCACTTCTACACCATCACGGGCAGTAATAAAGAGTCGTTCTGATTGATATTCTTCTTTGTTAAAGTCACCAAGTACTTTTTGCTCTTTAAGCAGCTTACGTTCACCGGTAGCTAAATCAAATTCAAATAACGAACCGGGTGTGGTTAAGCTGGAATAGTATAATCTTGCCGTTGTGCTTGATGGCTCTGGGTTATCACCAAGACAAGCAAAATAACAGGGGTCGTCAAAAGACAAAGGGTATTGTTGACCGGCATTTTCACCTTGTGTGCTGTGAACAATAAAACGAATTTGGCCGTGTTCACGTTCGGTTACCACAATGAAATTATGAAATATTTCTATGCCTTCTAACAGTACATTCTCCCTGTGTGGGATAAGCTCTTGCCAGTTATTGATATCATCAACTTGATCAACAGCAACTTTCATTAGTCGAAAGTTTTTAGCTTGATAGTTACTGACAATATAAAAGAACTTGCCCATTTTATCAGCATGAAATTCATGCTCTTCTTGATAGGGCAGTAATTCTATAAACTCACCATCAGGTTCATCGGCGCTAAGTACAAAGTAATGGGTTGACTCAGTCGCGTGTAAACAAATATAAAGTTGTGAGTCATCTCTGCTTTTATCTAAGCTCATATAAAAGCTATGATCGTCTTCTTCATAGACTAAGACATCATCTGATTGCGGCGTGCCAAGTTTATGACGATAAACTTGTGTACCTAATAACGTTTCCAAATCCTTCTTTACGTAAAACACCGTTTGATTGTCATTAGCCCAAACAACTTGGCCTTCTGTTTCAACAAGAACGTCCGATAAGTATGCATGTTTTGAAGCAGAGTCTTTAGTTAAATCTTTAAAGTTAATGGTATAAATGCGGCGGCTGTCAGTATCTTCAGAGATTGACATCAATTCATCGTTAGGACTGATTGATAAGTCACCTAAGTCATAAAATTCATGGTCTTTGGCTCTATCATTAACATCTAATAGCAGGGTTTTATTTTCACCAGCAAAGCTTGTTGCGCGGTAATAATTTGAATACTCTTGTTCGCCATTGATCTCACTGTGATACCAATATTTACCATCTTTTGCCGGCACTGTATTATCGTCTTTTACAATTCGTGCCTTAAGCTCTTCAAAAAGTAATTCCTGCAATGGTTTTTGCTCGGCTAACATAGCATTAGCATAACTGTTTTCATCATTAAGGTGCGCCAATATGGCTTCATCGCTTCGCTGGTCATCACGCATCCAATAATAGTTATCAATACGTTGATGATTATGCATTTCCATTTTATGTGGATTTTTTTTAGCTATCGGTGCGGTAATGTTTTTATTAGGGGTAGAGTCGGCTGATGGCGTAAGTAAAGATGTTGGCACTAAGTGCTCCTAGGTAAATAATGCTGCTTTTAAAGCAGGAAAAACCTCAATAGAAAAGTTTATGAGGTTTCAACGATTAAGTTATTTGGGTTAGATGGGTATATAACGAATTTTGTGCCGGCTAAATTAGTTTATTAACTTAACCGAGTAAGGAAAAAACAATGTTGGTTTTAGCTTATAAACCAAGTGAAGCCATAAAGTCATCATCTGCTTCATCGGTTTCATCATCTTTAGTACTAGGCTCAGCTACACTATCAGCATCTGCAGTTTCCTTACCTGTACGCTCTAATATTTCATCGGGGTCTATCGTTTCGGCAGCATCAAAATCATGCAACTGAATAAATTCAGTCTTTTCCATGGCAAACTCTAAATAAAATATTTTGTTGGTTGAGGTGGTAAAAGTAACTCGACGCATTTGCGGCCTGTCCATGGCAGTATCAACAGAAACTTGAACTAACTTGTTGATAGTCATCATTTTTGGTTGGCTTTGGGTAATTGAAGTTTGCAGCTGTTCTCTTACTTTAAAGGTAAAATCTCCAACCAATTGATTCATCAATTCACCTAACACATTTGCTACATCATCTGACATATGACTCTGTGAGATTTCTGATTCAGGCATGCCCATATTACGCATATAATCCTGATAAATCTCTAAGGCAGCATCACTGGTAAAGTTGGTAACAACAATGCCATTAAAGCCACCATCAAATAGTACAAAACTTGATACGTCGGGTCTTAGACAAGTTTTGGTTATTTTTTGAACCATGGCTGAATAAGTAATATTATTGCCGCTGGCTTTAGATAGTACTTCACATACTGATTCACACAGCGTAATGAGTACTTGTTCGGTTCCGATCGTTTTACTTTTTTTTATTTTATTCACTACGGATAATGCCTTAGATTTTAATTATTTTTAACCTAAATGAGTGACTAAATTATAGCAGAATTCGTGCCAACGGTAACATAATTCATTCAATGCTATTTTATCAGAGGGCTTTCGATGTTTGGGCTATGAGAATAAAATTAAAAACGCGCAACATAAAAAGTATCATTTAGTGAATTGTTCGTTTTTGTTTGTCCCACAAACTTCCTTGCCAATTAGAAATAGTTCCTAAGGCTTCGCAGGTGTCGCACTGCCACTCAATTATACCAATGTAGTTACATTTGGCTTCAATATTTCCTGAACAAGCCAATTCACCACCTCTGGTATTGCATTTTAAATCAACAAAAATGAGCGGTTGGTTGATGTTCTGGGAAACAGACAAAACTATTTTACTTAGGAATGTAAAAACTGTACTGGCTTGCTCTGTCAATTCAACTAAATTACCTTCATCATCAAGAAAATACCTAAGGTCTGCTTTTAATGTCATACGTTTGTTTAATCATAAAATATGTATGTTATTAACATATAGCAGTTAAGGGACTAGGTATAGCGGTTGAGATATCATTTTGGTTTAAATTCTTCTTTTCTTAGTCAGTTTTTGATCGAAAAAAGCAGCTATAATGTAAAAATTCTGATTTTAAATGAGAGATTATCTATGAATAAAGTGTTGTTGGCAGTTATAGGTTTATTATTCGTTTCATTAACTCAAGTGAGTTTTGCTGAGGAAGAAGTCAAGAAATTACCACCATTAGACCCAGCCTATGTGGGGATTCATGGTATGGTTTTAGTCACTCAGGGCTCTAGTATTTTTGCATCTAAGTTACCACGCTATAACAAGCCTCATAACGTACAGCTACTCTACAAATTAGATAATAATGACTTGTCGGTATTACAAACAGTTAGGGATAGCCAATTTATCACGATAAAACCAAAGCCATTTAATTTACAACGTTTAATGCGTGGTGAGAAAATGGTGATTAAGGCTGATTTATATGCAGGCCATTATAATCGTGGTGGTATGTTAGTTTATAAAGATATTTCATTAGCTTTTGATAAACAACTTTATGTCCGCAGTCTTGATGATCTTAAACCTTCCAGTAAAAAACAAGAATATGATGTAGTTTCTTTAAAGCAAAACTATAAAATTTATATTCATAAAATACAGCAAGCACCAAGCTTTGATCATATCTTGGCGGTGGATCTAGTCGCTGGCTGTTTAGGACGTTTTAATACCTCATCGGCAGTGCCAAATGAAACAGAGCTTCAATACAAGTTTATAAATTGTGGCACTATCAAGCCGCTTTATTATGAAGCTAAAGACTTTGAAAGCGCAGAAATTCACTAGTTATTCCTCAATTCATAACTCAACCCTAGGCAGAACTAGGGTTATTTTCTATGCTTTAAATCACCTTAGCATTAGGACTATATTGTTTAAAAATAGCTAAGGCTCTACACTTAATGTGACTTTTAATTTTGAACATTCCACTATGCTGACACTCACTGAACGACTAAGAAAATATAAAAACTCCTTCGATAAATCTGTCCCTACGGACGTGCTCGAAATTCTGAGTAGGAATATTTCTTTGTTGCAAAAGCAACAAGTTCAGGAAAATAAACTCAGTGTTGGAAATAAAATACAAGGTGGACAGATATATGGTAGTAATGGTCATAGTGTTGAGTTAACTAGTTTGTTAATACAAACCCCGATAATTATCAGCTTTGTTAGAGGGGCCTGGTGTCCATATTGTATGTTAGAGCTGCAACAATGGAACAAATTTATTAAGTCAGTTAATGAGCCAATTAACTTTATTGTCGTCTCTGGAGAGTTATCTACATTGTCCGATCAAGCTATAGAAGATAACAAGCTTTGTTTCCCTATATGGGAGGATAAAGGTTATCAACTAGCTAAAGCTTTCGGCTTAACTCACGATGTTGGCTCTGAGATGAAGACACTTTTATTAAAGTGGGGCATAGACCTGAGCAAACGAAATTGTATAAATGATTTTGTACTGCCTACACCAGCCACCTACATTATTGATAAGAGCCATCAAATTCAATACGCATTTTTGGAAGAAGATTACACTGAACGAGCTGAGCCAGAAATTGTGTACGATGAATATAAAAAGCACCTCTAAACAAAAGGTTGGCTCAATCGGTTCACTTTATTTTTTTGGAGAAAACTAATAATCGATTATTGGCCGGCATTTCGTGGTCATCAATCAAATTTAATCCTGCAGCATTTGCCAAGCTTAAAACCGATTCTATATCGCGAATACCACTTTCGTTATCTCTGTCTTTAAGCCATAAATCAAACTTCTCGTTGCTTTCGCTGGTAAATTTACCTTGGTAGTTAAACGGACCGTATATACAAACACTGGCTTGGTTTATCAGATTATCTTTGATCCCTTGAAAAAACTTAACTACTAATGGCCAACTTATTATATGCAGTGTATTGGCGGTAAATAAACCATCTATGCTTTTACTCTGATCTGGTATGTCTAATGACCAGTTTCTATTTAGATCAATAGAGAAAGGCCTATGCACATTTGTTAAAGCTGATTCATCTACCCAAGAGTTAATACCAGCATGATTTAACTGCAAATCACTTGTTTGCCAAGTGAGGTGGGGAAGGTGCTGCCCGAAGTAAACGGCGTGTTGTCCTGTACCTGAGCCAATTTCTAATACATGTTTGGTGTTTTTAAATACTTTGCTCAAAACATTTAAAATCGGCTGCTTATTATTTTCACATGATTGTGAGAAAGGTTTGTTCATCTTATTTCTCATTTTTAGTAAGTTAGTTCGAAGGTAACATCTGTAGACCATTGATGGTAGGCAAACTTTGCAAGTGTTATCAAAGGTTGGTTTGCATCTATTTTTAAGTGCAAAGTAACTATTTATTCCGGATAAATAACCTTTATTTGTTTTACACATCGATTTCAGTTAATTTTAATGAAATTCTTCACTTGAAAAGTATTAAACATGTTGGATTGGGTCAATCGAATCGCTTTCAATGAAAGCAGTCCATTAGAATCTCAAGGTTATGAAAATCAGTTTGGTTTTCAACGACACAAGCCACAAATTATGGATTGTAGTCATTGGCATGGGCATGTCGAAATTAATTATTCATTCAATTGCTCTGCTGATTATTTAATTAATGGTAAGAAAATTAGTGTGCCAGAAGGAAGAATGATTGTCTTTTGGGCATCAATTCCACATCAAATGATAGCTTCAAGGGGGGATGGTGAGATGGTCAATATTTATATTCCATTAGAAGCTTTTTTATCTTGGAAGCTTTCGGATGAGTTTTTCTCAAAAATTCTCAATGCAGAGGTCCTTGTTGCTGACCGTCTGCATGAAAGTGATCAGTATTTAACCCATATGTGGGAAAACGATCTGCAAAGTAAAGAATTACCTTTGATGTTGCAGGTTATTGATGAAATTCGCAATCGTATTCGTCGAATGTCACTTGAACCCTTTAGTTCCTTTAACTTATCTCAAACAACAGCGCAGCTTGATTCTACAAAATTAGCCGCTGGTTTGGCACATATCCAAACGATATTACGTTTCATTGCCGATAACTATGATCAAAAGATCACAGTCAAAGAGATTGCGGCGGATACAGGTTTGCATCCCAATTATGCAATGAAGTTATTTGCTAGAGTTTTAAAAATATCAATAAAACAATATGTGAATAAATTACGTTTACAACATGCGCAAGCACTTCTTATTGATACCAATGAGCCAGTATTAAATATTGCACTTAAAGCTGGGTTTGGCTCTATTAGTCGTTTTTATGAAATCTTTAACCGTGAATTTAATATGACACCTCAGCAATATCGCAATGCTATTGTTAACCCTCAATCGTAAAGAGAGCTTTTACGTTTCATTTTAAACCGATATAACAGCCCACAACGATAGTAA
>PJEL010002733.1_pt1 | contig 15804 bp, 14 predicted proteins | sample 1853271 | NCBI WGS metagenome assembly PJEL01 (sample SAMN08108733, study PRJNA415343) | Invertebrate metagenome, whole genome shotgun sequencing project. | host: Globobulimina | place: Sweden: Gullmar Fjord | collected 2015-08
GGCTCGTAGCAATGTGGTACGGCAGGACTATGTTCTCATGAGCTGTGAGATACTCGAGTAACTCAAACTCCTGAAAAACAAGGCCGATGGAGCGAATACGAAAAGCGCGCCGCTGAGCAGCACTAGATTTTGCAATATCACTGCGTCCCAGTTTAATTGATCCACGTTGGGGGGTGAGGATCCCCGCGATGAGATGAATCAAAGTTGTTTTGCCCGTCCCGCTGGGCCCAATGCAGGCTGCGTGTTCGCCCCGCTGAATCGTGAGATGGTCGACATGCAAGCCGAACTCGGTTTGGCCCGTTTGTGCGTAGGCAAAATCGACGTTTTCTAATTCGACAATCGGAAGTGTGCAATCTGCGTTTGCATTCATGTTCTGCGAGTCTGGCAGGTGAAATGATGATTGAAATGAACCGGAACAAAAGCGTCTACACCGTCGAAACGTAATCTCGGTTAGATATCTTGGCCAGGCGGCAGCGAGAACGGCACATCATTCGGATCGGGATCAAGTCGGAATTGTTCGATCACATCATAACCTGAAATGCGCCATCCATTTTCGGTACCGACGATAGAATACTCAGCGGTGTATTCATTGAGTCGAGTGTGCGAATGTCCAAAGTGGTAGACCGCCCCTTCGACTTGCCAACGAGCACGAATCTTGATGAATGGTCTCTCGAGTTCATCAAAGCGGATGTTCAGCGTCTCGGTTTCAAGCGGAGTTACCGATTGCACTCGGCTCACTGCAGCACCCTCATCCTGTTGGATGAGGCTTCGATAGATGTCATTGTACAACGTGTCCAGCGTTCGACCCTCCACACTGAGGGCCAACGCGTCATAGATGTTATCGTCATCTGTGTAATCAAATGCGGTATAGATATTGGCTAACAACGGCTCAAAGATAGCTGAAGTATCTTCAGGGGTTGGTAAAAGAGGCTTGTCATTCGAGTCTGAGTCTACCAAAGCCGTTGGTGGATCGGATGTCGCTCCGGCCGAGCCTATTTGGATTGAGCCAACGTTCCAAGTCAGTACAGCAGCAATGAGCAATACCGGAGAAGCAATCCACAATCGAGTCGAATTCTGGGGCCAATTAGCATTGCATCGTGTGACAACGACAAGCCCAGCCAAGAGTACGAGAATACCAATGGTTGCCAGCGGAATCCTCGTCGCGGTTGGTGCAGCGGAATCTTGTACAGATACTTCAGACGTCTTAGGTGTAGCGATCACAGGTGGGACCGGCATCATGCGATCCGCAAATGTCTCGCCCGATCGTCGCCACTCTGCAGTGGGAATCTGCTCCGAGAAATCCAGAATCGTGATGATCCCCTCCGCTTGCATATTCGCTGCAATCGCGAGTTTGGGTGGTGACCCATCCGCATTGACTTCGCCGCTGATCAAGTCCGGCGGATAAGTGTCCCATTGAAACAGAATGTGTTCGGGTGGAGCATCCACAAAGTAGTCGAGCACCAAGCGTCCTTTGAGGAGGCCACGCATTCCACTGTTTGGGAAGAGCGGCAAATATTCATCGCCGGGCCTGAGAAATTCGTAGTCTCGTATTGTGGGGATGAGTTTTTTGCCATCCACTGTAATGTGAGTCTGATTCGCAAAGAAACCGATCATCGCTTCACGGAATTGCGGTTCTTCAATCGAAGCCAAATTGTCCGGCATTTCGCGATTGAATGGAGCCACAAAATCTAAGAACGCTAGGTTCATCATGAGCGTATAGACAACCTTGTCGTCCTCGACCCGTATTCGCACATCAACGTGAGGGCCATCCTGTGGGTGAAGCCCAAACGTAGAGTGCTCTTCCGTTTCTAGGGTGGATGCAGCAAGAGCCAATACCGTTTCCCAGCCCATGGCCGGACCTGCCAAGCCAACGCTCAGGCAAATCAACAATAAATTGACCAATTTCACATTTGCTGACGTGGTTGGGCGGGCAGTGCTGACGAATTGGAGTGGTCGAGTGTCGGACTTCATGATGTTTGGCCACGGGGTATTCTGGGGCATTCAGACGAAAACAAGATCTATGTCCAGGCCAAATGGAGGGCATATTGAAAGAGCGAAGTTGGCCGCTGGGGGCTACATAGTAGATGGTAGGCGGCTGATTGGGGCGGTTTGGTTGCGGTCAACGACCCTCGTATCGCGGCCTAGCCGGTAATTTCACCACCTACACAGTTCAAGGATGCAGAAAAGACGTGATTTCTTACATCAGAACGCAGGAACATTGCATCCGAGGGAAACCGGATTCCTAGACTGAGGTACAAGATACGATCCTTAGTAATATGACTGCTCATATGGCCTAGGGAAACGGGAGGGCGGCGGCGCCTTCTCGACTTCGATCGAATGCGGGGCCTCATGCAGTACTGTCGGCGAGAAGATTCTGATGATGAATCCTTTCTGCGATGGTGTGTGGCCTCGAACAAAAACAGTGAAATGTCTGAACCTGGCTCAGATATTCGTAATTGACAGACCTGAAACTTTGACAAGGCAGGTAATTAGTAATGAGAACTCCCGGACGACGGTGGCCCGTACTCGCATTGGCTGGCTGCACCACATTTGCGGTGCTGTCAGTGGCTGGTGCGACAACCATTTGGGCTGAAGATGGCAATAGCATTGGTAGTGGTTATGCGAGCAATGAGGTTGAAGGAGCACCATTGCAATCCGCATTGGCAGAACTTCCCGCAGATGTCCGCAAATTCAATGACCATTTGACTTTCTTAGCCGATCCGTTTTGCGCGGGTAGATTACCCGGCACCAACGGCATGGAAGTCGCCAAGCAGTACATGGAGTATTACTTGAAGCAGGCAGGTCTTGAGCCCGCGTTTGATCTTGTCGAAAAATCCGATGGTGGCGATGAACGAGTTACCAAGTTCTCATCGTGGAGACAACCTTTCCCACTCGGCTCCACCGCCAAACTTATCAATGCCGAAATGAGTTGGGCAGCTGCTGGAGCGTCCTCAGTCCTCACTTCAGATCAGGACTTCAAAGTCCTGACGTATGGCGGTTCCGGTGATATCGAAGGGGCTGCCGTCTTCGTTGGTTACTCAATGAACAATGAAGACGAAGATTATGCCAACTATTCTGACGACACTGACCTGAACGGCAAGATAGCCGTCATGTTCCGCTTCGAACCAATGAACGAAGAAGGTGGCAGCCAATGGAATGAAAACGGCTGGTCTTCGCGGGCAGGATTCCACCGCAAAATTCAACAAGCGGTCGATCACGGTGCAGCAGGTGTAGTCATTATCAATCCGCCTAACTCGGTGGATCCGCGATCAAACTCGATCAGCTCCGCCGGCGGGGGACGATCATCATTTGATATTCCTGTCGCACTCATGAGCACTGAAGCAGGCGAAGCTTTTGCCGCCAAAGCATTCGGCAAATCGCTGCTCGATTTGCGAGGGCATGCTGATCGAGGCGATGCAACGTTTGAATTCAATAACACCACCATCGCTATCAATGCTCAGATCGATGAGAAAGCAACGTTGGCTGAGAATGTCGGCGGTATTCTCCGAGGCAGAGGTAGCCTTGCTGATGAATACATCGTCATTGGTGGTCACCTTGATCACCTCGGTAATGGTGAGTTTGGTAGCCGACGTGGCGCTGGTAATTTGCACCCCGGTGCGGATGATAATGCGTCCGGTTCTGCGGGAGTCTTGATTATCGCGGACAAATTGGCTGCAGCGTATGCAGAATTGCCCGAAGATATGCCGCTCCGTAGCATCGTACTTGTCGGTTTCAGCGCTGAAGAATCTGGCTTGAACGGATCGCGATATTACACACGCAATCCTATTGCGGATCTTGAAAAACATGTCCTGATGATGAACTTTGACATGATCGGCCGTATCAAAGACAAACGACTGAGTGTGTCAGGTGCGTCAACCGGCGTAGGTATGGCAGATTTTGTTCAGCCAATGTTTGATGACTCCGGTCTTGAAGTGGTCGTTGGCGGTCGCACCGGTGGCGGTAGCGACCATGCGGTCTTTTATCAAAAGAGCGTGCCCGTCCTCTTTGCAATTATTGCAGATTTCCATGGCGACTACCATACTCCAGATGATGTAAGCTGGAAGATCAACCGCGTCGACGCTGTCAAAGCTTGCAATCTATGGGTCGATATTGCACTCGAAAGTGCCAAGCTAGAACAGTTCTTCCCATTTGATGATGGTAAAAACGCAGCTGCAGGCGATGGTGGTGGTGGCGGAAACGAAAACCCACGCGCTCAAATCAAAGTCCGCTTCGGAATCGTTCCCGGCGACTATGAAAGCACAGTCGGCGGTGTTCTAGTCAATGACGTTACCGATGATTCCTCCGCATCGAACGGCGGTGTCAAGAAGGGTGATCGGCTCGTCAAATGGGATGGCAAAGACATTAAGAACATCCAAGAGTGGATGCAGTTCTTGGCGAAGCACAAGCCCGGAGACACGGTTGATGTCACTGTGGTGCGTGACGATGTCGAAGTCGTTCTCAAGGTGAAATTGCAAGGTAGAGATGGATAATACAGGTCAAAACGTTGTATGCGGTAGATCTAGGTGAACTGCTCGCAAACTGATGAATACATCGTAACCACAGACGCGATTGCACGCCGAAGCTAGGACACACTCCTGGCTTCGGCTGCATTTTGTAATCCCGCAGCAGACTTAATCGTTCATCTCCATTGAAGCGATTCAATTTTGTTGCACAAGTTATACTTGTCTGGATGGGTTGAAATCAGATCATGATTCGAGTACCCTTGGATAGGTAAGATCTACCCTCGAACCGTGATGATCATCATGCTGAACAAACGAATGCAAACGTGTTCGCCTCGGCCCCGAGATGTTCCATTCCCACGAAAAAGAAGATGAGTAGTTGGGTACGTTAAATTGATTGACAACAGTAGTGTCAATCCGTCACGTCCGAATCAAAAGCAAATCGTGTTCATAGTGGCCGTTTTGTAAGAACTCTCTCTGGGCGTGGGAAATGCAGGAGCCATCACTGCTTTGAAAAAGTCTCACCAATTGCCTTCGCTCCTTACCTCCGTTGTTATAGCGGCTTTCGTTATCACTACGTTTGGGTATTATGAGTTCAAACTTGAACAACGTGACATAGCGACCGTAGGACTGAACGCAAGATTGAGTGCTGATCTTGTTGCAGATCGCCTGCAGCGCTACATGGATGATCGCGTAGCAGTCGTTCGGGTTGTTCAAAATCGTCTTTCCAGCGGCACAATCATAACTGACCAAGAGTATGAGAATTGGGCGCTAGATGTCACCAAAGAGTTTGGCGGCTTTCAAGCGCTCAATCGTGTTAACAAAGACGGGACGATTTACCAAGTCGTGCCTCTACTCGGTAATGAGAAAGCTCTCAATCTAGATCTTTCGACAAATCCCGATGCATGGGCGAGTTTCAGCTACGTGCGCCGAAACGGTGGTTACGCAGCGACTCGACCGCTCAATCTAGCACAAGGAGGCACGGGGGTTGTTATCTATCTGGCTCTTTATGATGCCAATGACGAGTTTGTAGGGGCGCTTAATGCCGTTTTCCGAACAACAGACATGCTTGCTGATTGTTTCAAAGGACCCATTGCGACTCAATACGATTGCATTATTCGAGATTCGAACATCCGGTTGGTGACGAGCTTAGAGCCGGAAAACGAGACTGAGAATTTTGAGAGAGGACGATTTTACGCGGCTCGACAAGTCCAAGTTGGTGGCCGGAATTGGGATGTTGAACTGCAACCCAAAGAACTCATAATGGCAAGTGCTTCGACTCCTCTGCACAAACTCATCGGTGGCTTGGGAGTCCTGCTCGGAGTCTTACTTGGATTCGTTTCGTACTACATCATGAACAGTCGAAATCGTTTGCGCATTCAAAACGCGCATTTGGAAGCACTCTTTCACGCCCACCCCGATGTTCAAGTACGACTCGATCAACAAGGGAACATTCTCGAGGTGCGTGCCCCTGATGAGGCAAAGCTCCATTTCATAGCAGGCAATCCCGAAGTTGGTTTGCCCTTTCGAACAGCGGTTACACTTGATGTTTGGGAGGGGTATGCTCAAGGCATTCAACGATTGGCCGAAGGGACTCCAAGGCATCAACTGGAGTATGAAATCCGAAATGATTCGGAAACCATTTATTTTGAAGCGTCACTGCAATTAATTGCGAATCAAGAGATCTTTGTGGTGATCCGCAACATAACCCACCAACGGCTGGCGGAGTATCAGCTTCGTGAGAGCGAAGAGCGATACCGAATTTTGGTAGAGAACGCACCTGAAGCAATAGTGGTGATTGACGTCTCTTCAAATTGTTTCAGCGATGCCAATCAGAATGCTTGCGAGTTGTTTGGTTGTGATCGAGCATCGTTGCTGAAGTTAAGTCCATCGCAACTGAGTCCCGAGATACAGCAGAATGGCCTGCGATCTGAAGACATGATTCCGGTCCATGTTGCTCGCGCAATTAAAGGCGAATCTCATGCTTTCGAATGGATGCATAAGACTGTGGATGGCCATGAGTTCCCTTGTGAAGTTCATCTGGTGCGTCTGCCTTCGTCACATAGTGAAATGGTACGCGGAAGTATCTTTGATATCAGTGAACGAAAATCCGAAGAACGACGTCAAAAATTGCTTATGGACGAATTGGACCACCGTGTGAAAAACAACATGGCCGCGGTCGCCGCATTGACCACCCAGACCATTTCGACCTGCAGCACTTTGGAGCAATTCCGCGGCATCTTTATTGGCAGGATCGAAGCGATGGCGCGAACGCACGATCTATTATCTGCATCGCGTTGGCGAGGTGCATACTTGGCCCAGTTGGTTGCCATCATTCTTGAGCCACTGCTCCTGTCCAATGAAAGCGATTCGGTTCAGTATAATGGCGATGAGATAAGGCTACCTGCTCGCACCACAGGGCCGATCGCGCTTACATTACATGAATTAATGACGAATTCACTAAAATACGGAGCCCTTTCTGCTCCGGGGGGAAGATTATCTGTTGAATGGGCGTTAGATGCAAATAGGCGAATCGTTCTGGATTGGACGGAGGCGGATGGCCCCCCAGTTCAAGAACCAAATGAAACGGGGCTAGGGATGCGCCTGATCCGCGGCTTCATTGAACATGAATTAGGTGGTAGCGCGACCATTCGCTTTGTCGCAACTGGACTCTTTTGTCAACTCGTGATTCCCCTTGATGAGATGAACGATCACTGGGTGACTCCTCGTCACCATGCCGAACATTTTCCTCAGGAGGAATTGAAATGATCGTTGCGATCGACTCTTCCCGTTCAGACTTGGACGGCCTATCCGTGTTGCTTGTTGAAGATAATTTCCTGAATGGTATTGCACTTCAGCAATCGTTGGAGGACATGGGATGCCAAGTCGTCGGACCGGTAGCTTCAGTTCAAAAAGGACTGGAGATCGTAAGAGATGCATGTATTGATTTGGCCGTCTTGGACATCAACATCATTGGCGGCGTGAGTGTTCCTATCGCAGAAAAATTAATTGAGCTTGATCGGCTTTTCTTGTTTGTCACAGGTTATGCCAGCCCATTTAATCTGCCAGATTCACTCGCAACGATACCCCGATTGAATAAACCAGTGGGTGGGCGAAAATTGCAAGACGCGTTGATGAAGCTCATTGATGCACAGAGTGAGTAACAACACGCGCCGCTAATTAATATTGAGACGGCTATGATTAACTCGTCCGCCCTGCGCGGGTGTAACTCAGTTGGTAGAGTGTCAGCTTCCCAAGCTGAATGTCGAGGGTTCAAATCCCTTCACCCGCTTTGGTCGTAAATCTAGTCTACGCAATAACTTGCGTAACCCCAAAAAGACGTTTTGGGAGATGCTTTGAAGTGCCTTTCTTCGGTAATTACCGAAGAAAATTCCTACAAGGGGTCTCACCATGTCTAAGCGTCGCAGAATCACCGTTCCAAAATACGAACATCACAAGGCTTCAAACACCGCGCGTGTCAGTATCGCAGGGCGATACAAATCACTCGGCCGGTATGACTCACCCTCATCACACGCGAAGTACGATCGGCTCATTGCTGAGTGGATGGCATCTGGGTGCCCCTCACAACATGCCGAATTCGACATCACAGTCGAAGCGATGTCAATCGCATTCTGGGAGCACTCCGTTAAGGCGATCCGCCCTCCAGAGCTCAATGACCCTCTGACCATGGGGGATGAGTTGGATGCATTCAATCGGCTCTTCAAGCAACGCATGAGAGGCTTGGACCGGATCAGGCAAACGACTCGATTGTTGTGTGATCTATACGGGGACGTGAAGCTCGAGGAGTTCGGTCCTATCTCACTCAAAGCTGTCCGGTCATTTATGGTTGACAGTGGAGCAATTTGCAGGAAGGAGATCAACGCTCGAATCAATACCATTCGCTCAATGTTCAAATGGGCGGCGAGTGAAGAGATGATTGATGAGAGTATTCATCGTGCGTTGCAGACTGTTTCTGGATTGAGAGTGGGGGCGATCGGGGCTTTTGATCATGCACCCGTTGAGGCTGTCGCTTCGGAGCAGGTGAACGCGATTCGACCATTCGTTTCTCGCCAGGTGTGGGCGATTGTTCAGATGCAGATCTTCACGGCCGCTCGAGCAGGCGAGATCCTCATCATGAGGCCGGGTGACATTGATCGCAGTGAAGACATCTGGGTGTACACGCCTCAGAATCACAAGACGGCTCATCACAACATTCGGAGATTCATCTACATCGGTGAACAGGCTCAGCGTGTTCTAACGCCTTTCCTGTTTCGCGATGATGATCGCTATTGCTTCTCACCTGCAGAAGCTCAGAAGGAGTTTCAGGCTGCGAGGGCAGCGGCTCGAAAGACCCCGCTGTCATATGGGAATCGGCCAGGCACCAATCGGAAGCGGAAACCCAAAAGGGCAACGATGGATAGGTATGAGAGCACCTCGTATCCCAATGCAATCTATCGAGCGTGTGATCGTGCATTCCCACCGCCTGCGCCCCTTGCAAAACGTACGGGTGGAGATGAGAGAGAGACGACGGCTGAATGGAATGCTCGGTTGAATGATGTTCAGAAGGCAGAGCTCAAAGCCTGGCAGAAGGATCATCGTTGGCATCCGCATCAGTTGCGCCATTATGCGGCCACACACATCCGCGCCGAGTTCGATCGAGATACCGCTCAAGCAATCCTCGGACATCAGAACGGTGCAACAACTGAGATCTATGCACCACCAGACCATTCTAAAGCGTTTGCTGCTATGCGGGAGATTGGGTGAATCTTGGTATCTCTGTTCGTATACAACCCAAACAACAACGGGAGCTATGGAGGATAATTTGGACCTTAAGGCATACTTGCCTGGATTGATCGCATGCAAAGACATGAATAGGCTATATGGCACTCAGATTGGAGAAGCCATTTTGGTCTGATTATTCCACAATAGAAGGTGTGTTTGATGAACGATGATCTAAGAACGAAGGCCGCCGCCACAGTACTCATGGGAATTGTTGGTAGGAAGAGCGATGAGCAGATTAAACGTGAGCTTCTTGAACTTGGTCTATCCAAGAGTGAAACCACCGAGATGCTGGCGAAGGGCGCAGAAGCGAGACAGGTTGCTGGAGGTCAGTTCGATCAACCTCTTGCTGATCAAGGAATGCCGAAGACAGGATCGGTACAACCAAATGGAGAATACTTCGAACTTCCAATTACTCCTGCAGACCGAATGTTGTGCTCTGATCGAGAGTGCCCTTGCCCAGGACATGAAACACTGGTGCTAGGGGAATCAGGATATCTGTATGTCAACGAAGCAGTTGTGAAAATGCGCGCTGATGCATTGACATGGGAGGAGCTTGCAAACAAGATCAAGCAAACTGAGAACGAGATTGGTGGCAAAGTCTTCTATGGTGCAGGTACAGCGAATCCAATCTTAATGTGCGAACAGGGAGCAAGGCTCCGGAACCTTGATCTTAAGGTCGCTGCAGCCGACGCTGAGAATTGGGGAAAGACTCAGACTTGTCCACTCAGGGCTACTCCTTCAGCTGACCATGTAGCGACAAAGAAGTGGTGGCAATTCTGGCGATAGTGATAACACTCTCAAATCCACTAAACAGTCCTACGAATCTCGAGACCATTGCGAAGATGTGATGATGGACTAGATTCGATCGTGGAGCAAGAGAATTACCAAGAATATTCTAGCGATCCAACTGATGTCGCCCTTGCCGTTCTATCTCAATCGATTCAGGGGTTGAGTCGTCAAAGTTATTTTGCCAGTACACATCAGCGATCCTGTTGATCTTTGCATCAACAATCGCAAGTCGGAGCGCGGACTCGAAGTACATGCCAGGTAGGTTCGTCAGCAATTGCTTAGGGCCTTGCTCTGAAACACACCTCAAACTGGATATTGGGATATCTGGATTCTGCGCGTTGAAGCCCGTTACCACAAGAGCGTGGAGGCCGGTTGGGGGTACGGAGGGGTTGTACGCATGCAACTGGACGAGCATCTTGGCCACTACCAATGCAATAGAGAATAGAAAACCGTCGCCGCTCTCCACGGGCGACGGCTTACTCTCCATGAATAGAAGCGGAAAGCGTCTTCGAGCGTGTCACCGATTGCAGAACTTTTTCAGAGATAGCTCAAATTGATCAGAAAACTTCCCCATGAGTGGTAGAAAAGGGGCTAGATTCCGCTTAGAGATGTTAGTCTGCCGCATGGTGAGCTAGTAGTGATGTCCTCTGACCTGCCTCCCAGAAACAGGTCCAATTCCCATGCGTTTGATCATCTCGTCTGAAGCGTGATAGAATAGACGTGAACAGTTTTGGAGTTTAGGCCAATTGAATCATGGCAAGGCGTAAACTAAATTTGGCAGAACAGATCAGGGCCCTGTTTGGGTGCATAGGACCGTGTTTGAGCACATCGTTGGCCGCCGGAGTTATGGCCCATCAAATCATCGGGAGATTCAATATGAGATTAATGAAAGATCTAGTTCGCTTCAACGCAGATCAAGTAGCAATGGAGCTAAAGTCTAGAATAGGGCACCTGCTGGTTGCTTGCATTGGTATGTTCGCAGTCGTTTCGCCCTTCAGCGCACAGGCTCAGATTGTCAAGGACGATCTCAAGGTCATCGCCAGCAATGGCACGTTGCTTGACGATTTTGGGCGAGCGGTCGCCATCGAAGGAACGAACATTGCAGTTGGCGCACCGATGCACGATGGAATCGGCCCGGATTCTGGCGCGGTTTTTTTGTACGATACCACGACGGGTGCAGAATACGCCCAACTTGCGCCAACCGATTCCACAGCTGGACAGCAGTTTGGTTATTCGGTAGCTATGGACGGTGGGATCGTGGCCATTGGAGCTCCCAGAGACAGTGAGAACGGCGGCAACGCAGGCGCGGTCTATTTATTCAGCTCCACTACCGGACTCCAACTTAATAAACTTCTCCCTCTCGACGGCGAATCGTTCAAATTGTTCGGTTGGTCGGTCGCTATAGAAGGCGGAATCGTCGTTGTTGGAATGCCGTTCGACGATGACAACGGCCTCAATGCGGGCGCAGCATATGTTTTTGATGCGACGACTGGTGTCCAACTCAACAAACTTCTCCCCACTGACGGAGACTCAGAGGATCTCTTCGGCCATTCGGTTGCAATCGATCTCGGTACTGTTGCAGTGGGCGCCTATACCGATGAAGAATCCGCGCTGGCTGCGGGTTCTGTATATCTCTTTGATGCAGCGACCGGCGTCGAGTCTTTCAAGCTTCTCGCTAGTGATGGGCGAGTTGGCGATTGGTTTGGATGGTCGGTCGCAATTGATAATGGTGTGGTGGCAGTCGGTGCAATTCGAAATGATTCAGCCCGTAATAACGCGGGCGCGGTGTATCTCTTTAACTCAACAACGGGCGTACAAGACGCTCAGCTCTTTGCCACTGATTTCACCGTCGATGATGAATTCGGTTATTCGATCGGAATCGACAACAATTTCCTTATTGTCGGGTCCTATCACGATGATGACAATGGTTTTGACTCTGGCTCTGCTTACCTCTTCGATGTTCCAACCGGAGCGCAACTTTCGAAGTTCATCAGCCGCGACGGAGCCGCCCAAGATTGGCTCGGATTCGCAGTCGATATTGATAGTGGATTGTACATTGTCGGGGCCAACCAAGATGATGACAACGGGACAAACTCCGGGTCAGCTTACGTATTTGACAATTTCTGCCTGCAATTAGAAGTTGACAACCTGGTGGCCGGTGATACCGCGACCTTCACCATCAGCGGTGGTACACCAGGCGCGGGAGGGATTACAGTGTACGGCTTTGCTGCGGGCACGACAGCCATCAACAATGTTGCTGACTATTGCGCGACTTTTGAAATCGCGGGCGTCAACGCAGGGCGAGTGCTTGGCGGATTAGGAAGAACATTCAATGCGTCAGGCGAGATTAGTTTTGGCCAATTCATCCCCCCAGGCGCAGTCGGCCTAGATTTGCTCTTCCAGAGTGCAGAACGTAGCACATGTCCAAATGAGTGTATGTCCAACCTCTTTGAAGCAACCGTGCTGTAGGGATAGCAATGAGTTTCACAACAAGCAGCACCTCTGATGTGTACCTGTTTCGCCGCATTCCTTCATTCTCGCCATGATTTTGGCTCACTTTTCCTTCAGCAACCTCTCCGGATCAAACACTCGACGTATCCCTTGATGCCATTGTTGGCGAGCACTCCAATTGCTGCAGCCACATCCTCGATGCTCTCACCCGCTTCGACGGCGATCGGGGCGACCGGTTTGAACGCCTCGAACAAATCCTCAAGCGTTTGCGCGCTCTTGTTCGCTGTGGCCGTGAGAACATCTGTGACGCGACCCATCTGATCGACTGGCAGCGAAAACCCTCGAAGCGCCGCACCCGCGATCTCGGTCGCTCGAGGCAATTCTGTACTCGTTGCACGTGAAAGAGCGAGCACCGCTTCGGTACTGCTGAGGATTGCATCGGGACTGAATCCCGCACGGCCAAGCTCGGTCATCGCCTCGGCGACCTGACCCGCAGCAAATGAAGTCGTCCTCCCCAGACGCTTAGCCTCATCTCGCAGAGATTGAAACTGCTTTTCAGTTGCACCCGTGACCGCTTTGACTGCGCGCATTCGGTCATCGAATCCAGCGAACACACGGGTAGCAATGGCAAAAGGCGCAGCCATCAAGCCGCCTGCCTTGAACATCGTGGCACCGACCGCCTGCACTGACGCACCAAACGCGCGGAGCTTTCGTTGAGCTCTCTTCAATCCGGCTGCAATACGATCATCGAGTACCAACTCGACGTATGCGCCACCCGCTTTGATTCCGCCTGCTGAGGTCATTGATCAACTCACTTGGTTGCCCGCACTTTTCCAGAACCCGGGGATCTTGGGTTTCGCCACATCGAACGCTGGGCCCATAAAAGGTCGAGGTCGAATTTTGATTCGGGTTCGCTCCAGTTTGTTCGTTTTCTTGTTCCGACGCAATGCAAAGCTGTGCCCACCATGCTCAAGCACTGAAGGGATTTTGCTGCTCTTGAACTTCAGCGGGCCAATGACAACCGAATTGCGTTGCCGGTCATACCCAAAGAAGATCAACCGCCGGAGGCTACCTTCATGCGAGCTTGGTGGAGATCCGACTCGTGATGATTTCTTACGCTTACGAATGCTCCGTCTGGCGGTTGATCTGGTGTACCCACCAAACCGCCCCATGAACTTCCGTTGCACGGCCGAGGTGTAACGAAGCGCCTTTGGCTTATCCAAGAACATCTTGAAGTTGACGTGGATCAACTGCTGGGACATCGTTTAGAGTGTCACCGCCCTAAAGGCAAGATTGATCGCCATCGTCATCGCAGAATCAAAGACCGTGAACACTTGCTCACTTCGTTTGGCGGCTGCGAGCTCCGGAATACGAGATAACGCGCGTACTCGAGCATTAAGCGAATCTTGAGCATCGCTGATCAGTTCGTCTGAAGCATTGACTACTTTCATCTGCAACAAACCGGCTGCATCCTGAGCGAGGGCATGGACGGCTTCTGCAACATCTTGTGACGTCACATCCTGCACAAATTCGCCGAGCAAGGTTCGAATATCAGTTTCGATCGATTGAATATCCATCTCTTTGGTATCCAGTGTGTGAGGTGTTCGGAGTTTTGAACCTGAAGATACTCCAACCAAAAAAACCCAGGGGCGTTATGGGCCACGGGCTTTGGCGAGGATGAGATCAAAGGTTGCTGCAGTGTTGCGTTTGATACGCTGCCATTGCAAACCGCCTGGATCATCAAGCCGTGGGTCCGTGTCCACGTACAAGAGGTAGATCTCCTTCACCCGAGGCCAGGCAACTTCCACCGCGTCAATGTCACCTGCTTGAGCTCCGTCAAGCAGTGCATTCGCATCGATCGTCCATTGTGGATCGGGGTTTTGATCCGATGCAATGAATTGGATCTGGTCGGCGTGAATGTCAGCCGCAAGTGGCAAGGCTGCTTCCCGGAATACTTCTTTGGTGGTCGTACAACCGGCTGTGCACAAAAGAGCAACCCAAAGCAATAGCAATGGCGGTGATTTGATTCGTGTCATAAACATCATCATGATGTTGATCCTTCGTGGTTCATAAGGGTGGTTTTGAGTTTGGTGCGACTGTGGGTGTACATCGCCTGCGGACCAATGGCCGCTGCCATGAGCAGTTCTTCTGCATACTCAAACGACGGTGCAAATTCGCCATACCAAATCCCGGCCAGCAATCCCAAACACACCAGGTGATTGAGTACCGCAAACCAGAATTCACTCGTTTTCAGGCCGGATTTCATGGGATTGGGTTGCGTCTGTTCCATTGCTATGCTCTTCACCTGGCTTGATTGCTCCAACGGCCAATGCATATTCGCGTGCTGTGATGGTCCGCTTTGTCGGTTCCGTCGTCGTCTTCTGAGTTACGAATGGGTTGAAATCTGCGCCGGTAAACGGTTCGGGATAGTCATCCACATTCCGATTCACATTCGTAATCAAGCTGAGGATTTCTGCAGTTCTTGCCCATTCGACACGTTGCCTACCGTCTGACATCCAGACGAGCTCTCGGAGGGTTCGTCGCTCGGGTTCGATTCCAACGATTCCAGCAAGCTGGTACACGATTCGTCGAACTGCTCCAGCGTCCGTTTCTGCACCTTCTCCATCGCAATCCCGAACATCTGATCCGCTCGATCGTGGATCTTGTCCTGGAGTTCCTCCATCGAGGTGGTCACAAGTCTCAGCTTCTTGCGCACCGCCTCTTTCGGGAAAAAACCGATGATGCCCTCCACGAGTGCATCTATGGCATCGCCCAATGTTTCGCCACCAAGGCTCTTAGCAAAGTCCTGAGCACTGATGTTCTTCTCTTTGGCTTGATCTTCCAAAATAATGAAGAGCGTCCGGACGAGGAGTTGGGGCTCGGTCATGAGCCGCTGAAAGAGCGTCGAACCTTCAGCGCCGATTTCATAGATGTTGACTTCACCATTGGTCCCTTCGAGAACGCGATCAATTGCGCCCACCGTGACCAACGCATTCCAATCAACACCGTTGTAATCTTTGAATACAGTCTTCATCATCAGTTCAGTTCAAATGAGAGAGGGTTAGACATCAGCTGCGAATGAAGGTGCACCAGTCGTTGGGTTGAGCTTCGCGGTGAATGAATCCACCTGGCGACCGTCCAACGGTTGAGCGCTCTTCATACTGGTGATGTAGTAATATGCTTGCAAGCCTGTGCCACCTGAGGCATCAAGCGCCCAGAGCATGACTTCAGTACCGGCCAAGCAGGCATCTTTCAATACGCCATATTGCGTATTGGCTGCATCATGCAACATCTCAAAATCAATGGAGGCTTTCTTCTGACC
>PJEL010002734.1_pt1 | contig 15801 bp, 10 predicted proteins | sample 1853271 | NCBI WGS metagenome assembly PJEL01 (sample SAMN08108733, study PRJNA415343) | Invertebrate metagenome, whole genome shotgun sequencing project. | host: Globobulimina | place: Sweden: Gullmar Fjord | collected 2015-08
CACACTGTCATCCCAGTTCTCCTGTATCGTTATGGCGGCAGTAGCTCCCTGCACATACAACATGACAAGCCCATTGTCGATTCCGGAACTCCTGAGCACATCATTCACCTGATCGGTGATATCCACCAACTCTTCACGACTTCCTGTCTGCACACAAATCGTTTCTCTCATAGGTAGCAGCCCTTTTTCGACATATTTGTGAGCCTCGGCAATTTGTTCCAACGGATAGCGTCTATCGATGACCACTTCAATCTTCCCCTTCCCAATAAGCTCTTTAAGGAAAGTCAAATGTTCTTACGCGGGTTTCCTACCTCGCCGATTACTTGATTGCTGCCTGTCATTGAAGTCCACAGCCCTCGGACAATTGGTGCCGGTGATATATGGACAGCCCTGAGGTAGTATCCTTTTTTCTTTAGTGATCTTATGCTACCTGAAAACGAAGTCTTTCCTACGGTGTCAAAAACAATGCTGTATTTCCCCCAATAGGAACGGCAGAGGCTTCTTCATATGTCATATTGTCCGATTTTATTGCCATCGCAGCTTTTTCAGGCAGACATTTGTACTCAGCATAACCACCAAGACCAGTATCGGTAGATGCAAAAACCTTGGCTCAGGCTGCGAAAAAACGCTCACCTGTGCTGGCTGCCATTTGGTGACCTGTATTCTCAAGTGAAAAGGGATAGGCCCAGTTTATCCCCTTGCCATCGCTTCGATATAGGAACGTTTTAAGACCCTCAAGTTTATCAATTGTTTTCTCAACCGTTTCCAAAGATATACCGAGTTCTTCACTGATGAATCAGTTAACTATTTTAACTCTACCTGCCTTCACTTTCAACACTTTCGCCCATCATCCCGGCAGTCCGGGTAACGAGTTGCTGGATCCGGCCGAATAGCTTTCTTCTCATGCCTTTCAGGTCTTCAAAGAATGAATAAAGGGTGGGCACAACCACCAGGGTCAGGACGGTGGCGACCATGAGGCCGAATACCACCACTATGGCCATTGACCGCCACCACTGGCTTGATTCGCTCACCCATGAGATGGCAAGTTCATGAAAGTCAAAGGAGACGCCGGTCACCATGGGCAGCAGGCCGAGGATGGTGGTTATGGCAGTCAGGATCACCGGTCGCAGCCGGGTAGCCCCTGCAGCGATCACGGCGTCGCGGACCTCCATGCCGCGTTCCCGCAGCTTGTTGATGTAATCGATCAGCACGATGGCATTGTTTACCACTACGCCAGCCAGCGAGATAATGCCGACCCCGGTCATGATGATACCGAAAGGCTGTTTAAAAACCGCCAGTCCCAGGAATGCACCGCCCATGGACAGGATCACCGAAGTCATTATGATAATGGGCATGCTAATGGAGTTAAACTGGCTCACCAGAACGAAAAAGATCAGGAACAGGGCAACAACAAATGCCTTGGCCAGAAAATCCTCTGATTCCTTCTGCTCCTCCATTTCACCGGTAAATTTTACTGCATAACCTGATTGTAATGGAAATTCCTTTAACATTTCCTCTGCCTGGGCCCTGGCTACCGGACCCGGCATTTTGGTCTCATCAACATTTGCCTTTACCGTTACCACCCGCTGGTTATCGATTCTGACAATATCACCGATGGCTCCGGTGTATTCTATATTCGCGAGGGTTGAAAGAGGCACCATTTCGCCACTTGGAACCGGAATCATTAATTCATTCAAGACATCAGTCAAGCGCCGGTCTTCTTCTGAGAGTTGCACGGTTATATCGTAATCCTCGTTACTCTCACGAAAGGAGGATACATTCAGGCCATTATAGGCTGTTTTCAGGGCAAAGCCGATCATATCGGTTGTCAGGCCGAACAGGGCTGCCTTCTGGCGGTCGATAACCACCTGGATCGAAGGAGTTCCCTCACTGTAGTCATCACGCACATCCATGACGTGAGGTATCTTGGTAATAATTTCCTTGACCTGTTTGGAGATTTTGCCCAGAACGACCATTTCGTCCCCAGAAATTTCGATATTGATCGGAGCCCCGGTTGCCGGCCCTTCTTCTTCCGCTGCAATGGTTATTTTAGCTCCCGGGATGGAGGCCACCCGCTTTCTGATCTCATCCACGGTTTCGTTGGAAGAACGTAGCCGTTCATCAAGGTCAATGAATCGCACACCGATATTGTTCGGAGTGTTTGGACTGAACATGGAATCGGCACCGGGTGTAGTTACTGCTTTGGTATATATATTCTTGATATTGCCAAGATCACTTGGACCCATAAAAATGCTGCCATCAGCTTTCCTGTGTTCCTTGGGCACATAGGCCACATCATACAATTCTGATGTATCCGAATAAGTTGCCGGCCTGTTCTGAGTGGCACCGGTAATTGCCACTTCCACTCTTTTTATCAGCCGGTCAACATATTCAAGATCAGCCCCTTCAGGCGGTTCTACATTCACATATATTGACTTGGGCTCGAGATCCGGAAAGAACTCAACAGGTTTTTCCAATCCAACAGCCAACAGCCACCCTTGAAACAACAGGACGAGGAAAGCACAGGCGATCATAAGAATAGTAATCGGCCTTTGCAGAGCAAATTGCAGAACCCTGGTATAGCCTTTTAAAAACCGTCCTTTAATCTCAACCGGCTTTTCACCGGCTGCCGTAATTTCATCAACGGATAATTCTTTTCGTTCCCCATGATCCCTGGTTTTCATGAACATAGAGGCCAGGGCCGGATTAATCACCATGGCAACAAATAAGCTCGATGTCAGTGTGACGATTAGAGTCAACGGCAGATACCCCATGAACTCACCCATAATTCCAGGCCAGAACAACATGGGAGAAAAGGCGGCCAAGGTGGTCAGGGTGGAACCGATTACCGGATATGCCACCTCTGAAGTTGCACGCTTGGCCGCCTCAAGGCGAGGGGCGCCTTGCTCCATATAACGGTAGATGTTTTCAATGATTACAATGGCATTATCCACAAGCATGCCCAGGGCCAATGTCAGACTGAAAAGAACCACAACATTGAGAGAGATGCCCATGAGATAAAGAACCGTAAATGAAAGAAACATGGAAAAAGGTATTGCCATGCTGACCAGAATTGCGTTCCGAAACCCCATCGCAAAAAATATCACCACAACGACCAGAAGCAGACCGGTGAGGATATTGTTCTCCAGATCAGCCACCATTCCTTCAATATCACTGGCCTTATCCATAACCTTGACTACTTCGGTGTTGCCGGGCCAGGCCGGTTTTGCCTGCTTGATCAACTCATCGACCTGTTTGCTGATCTCAATGATGTTCTCACCTGAACGTTTTTTTACCGCAATACTGACTGCTGCCGTGCCGTCGAGCCTTGACCGGCTGGTTTCTTCTTTGAAGCCGTCTACAACCATTGCAAGGTCTTTCAGATAGACAGGCTGGCCGTTGTTAGTACCCAAAACCAGGCCGTAAATCTCATCCGGACTCTTAAACTCACCGGGCACCTGCAGCTGGAAGCGGCCGTCGCCCATGCGGATTGCACCGCCTGAGGTATTTTGATTTTCACTGTAGAGTTTTTCCTGAAAGGAGGTAATCGACATACCGTAAAAAGCAAGTTTATCCGGAATGACCTCAACCCTTATTTCACGCTCAAGTCCACCGGTAACCTCCGCCTCCAGAACACCTGCGATAGCTTCAATATCATCTTTCAGATCATCGGCAATGTCCTTCAGGCAGGGCAGGCCGCAGGTACCGGAAAGAGAATAGACCGCAATCGGCATTTCAGAGAGATTCACCTCAAAGACAGCCGGGTCGCTTTCCAGGTCAGCCGGAAGCTCACCCTTGGCTTCATCCACCTTGTCCTTTACATCCTGGATTGCCTGGTCAATATCAGTCCCGGTAACAAATTCAATATTGATCGAAGAAAGCCCTTCCGAACTGACGGACTGGATCTTTTTCACACCGTCGAGGCCCTTGAGTTTTTTCTCGATCTCAATGGTGATGGCTGTCTCAATGTCGGTTGGCGAAACGCCTTTATAGCTTGTGGAGACAAACACATAGGGAATGGTTATATCCGGCTCGTTTTCCCGTGGTAGTACAATGTAGCTATAGACACCAAAGACAATGATGATCACCGAAAGCACCATCACGGTGACAGACTTTTTGACTGCGGTATCTGAGATAATCATAACAGCGCCTCACTGGGATCGTTGAGCACCCGGACGGTTTTCAACTTGTAGCCATGGTCGATATCCCGGTGGCCTTCGACAACAACACGGCTGCCCGGGGTAAGACCCCTGGTAATCTGCACACGCCAGTCCTCTATTATACCGAGCTCAACCGGCAGCTGCTTTGCCATACCGTTTTCTTCAACAAATACGAATTGCTGGTCCTCTCTTTTTATAACGGTGAATAACGGCACGGCTACCGCATCGACGATGATCCTTTTTACCAGCTGGGCCCTGAAGAACATGCCGGGCATGATCAGGTTGTCTTTATTATCAATGGCCAGTTCAAACCTGTAGAGCCTGGCACCGTTTTCCGGCGAACCGGCCAGAAAATGATGACGGCCGACTATTTCCTTATTGCCAAGGGCCTGGATTGTCAGGGTTACTTCTTCAATATCACGCACCAGCGCAACGTCCGACTCAGGGATACCGACCACAGCCTTAACCCTGTCAACCTGCAGAATCTCGGCCACCGGATCAGAAACGCTGAGCAGCAATCCTTCCGTGGCGTCAAGACGCCTGATCACCCCAGAAATCGGTGCTGTTATGGTACACCTGGAAAGCATGAGTTCCGCATTCTCCAGGGCAGCCTTGCTGGTTTTAACCTGGGCTTCCAGGTTTTCAAGCTCTGCCTCGGGAACTATTCCATCATCAAACAGGGATGCGAGGCGCTTATGTTTGGCAATGGCCAGCTCATACATTGCCCTGGCACTGTCAACAGCTATCCGGTAGTCATCAGGATCAAGGCGGGCAATCACCTGGCCCTTGCTGATAGTTTCACCTTCGTTGACCTCCACTTTCATAACCTGGCCGTGGATCTTAGCCAGTACACTTAGTTTTTCCCAAGGCTCAATAACCCCCGGCAAATTGATTCGGTCCTGTATGGTTGTTGGTGCGACATTCAGCAGGACTACATTGACAGGAGCCCGTTCCGAGACGGCTGCCTCCATTTTTTCGGCTGTCATGCGCTCCTTTTCCGCCTTGATCGTTCCCGACATCCCGATAATTACACCAAATAGAATAAACAGGAACAAAAGCGACAACAGTGTGGGCATTCTCTGTTGAATAAGCTTTTGGGGCCCGTTCAGTAAATGTTTCCCCTTCATGATTTTTTCTCCTCTTTTTCTTCCTTCTCGACCCAAACCGAGTGGTCAACCAGTCCATATTTTTTTAATGTATTGCTCAGGTGCAAACCAACACTGCTGCCCTGGGGTTCATGTTGTTTTGTTTTCCACAGCAGGCAAAGTGAACAATCATCAACCAGGGCATTGTTAAATACTTTTGCATCCAGCAATCCTTTGCATTTTTTACATTCCGAAACAAAGTTCTGCAGCATAACGGCAACATTTGACCGTGCAGTCTGAACTTTGATGAACTCCATCCATATCATTATGTTTCTCCATCAGGTTTAATTGTCGTAAAGCTGTATCAGGCATTCATATAGCAACTTGCGTGCCAGTTTTTATGGATATATATTTCTTCTATAATTCCATATAGCTATATTGATAGTGCCAACAAATAGCATATGACAACCCCCTTGCATCTGTGAAATATGATAGATAGCGCTGTTATATTTCACAGAACTATGCTAAACTGACAAATATGACGGCTGTATTCTGCATCGCATAAAATAATTCCCTGGGGGGACTGAAATGCCTATTGATGACAATGATTTTTTCCGTGAGGCTACCATGCGGATCTGCGGCAGCCTGGAGATTGAAAAGGCTTTAGGCTCCTGCCTCCAGTTTCTGCGTAAATCGTTCCCATTGGACAGAATTATCCTACAGCGCTATGACGAAAGCCAAAACGCCATGCGAACCATTGCAGTGGCTGATCCGACAGAGTGCCTGGCGGTAGATTACCTGACGCCCCTTTCAGAAGAAGCAAGAAATTGCACCCATGAGGAAATGAAAGAATCCCATGGTGTATATCTCATTGAATCACCCGAAAGCAGTATTATAAGCCGGGAAATGCTTAATTTTTTTGATGTACCCTGCACCTCCTTGATGGTCATGCCTCTTCAGTCGGAGGAGCTGATAATCGGCCACCTGGTCTGCATTACAGAGGGGGAACAGAAATTCACGGATGAGCACGCCCGCCTGATCTCATTGCTGAAAGATCCGTTTACAATTGCCCTGTCCAATACTCTCAAGCACCGCAGCGAGCTCAAACTGTATGACAGGAATTTTTTCTGGGAAGCGACAATGCGGATTTGCGGCAGCCTCAATATCGAAAAAGCCCTGTGGCAGACCCTGCTGTTCTTGCAGGATTATATACCGGCAGAGGAGGTGGCTCTTAATTTCTATGATCCCAACAAGGGGACCGTCACCCTGAATATTCACGCTGACAGGTCCGGCGGACACCTGGTTAATTTCCAGGCTGCCTATCCCCCTGAAATAAGGGCTGTGCTGGAAGATGTAAGCCAGCTTGATGATTTTGTTGATAACCGGGCTGAAGAACATCCCATTGCAAAACCGATTCTCGCTGCCATGGGAAAAGGCAAATCCTCGATAATAAACGTCCGCCTTATCGTCGAAGGTAATTGGATAGGTTCTGTCTCCCTGTGGGCTGACGGCTGGGATAAATTTAATGATGAACATCTGAGACTTGTGAAACAGTTGAAGCAGCCATTCTTCATCGCCCTGTCCAACAGCCGCCGCTTCACTGAACTTCTTGAACTCAAGGATCTCCTGGCCGATGACAACAGGTACCTCCAAGAAGAACTCCAAAAAATCAGCGGCAGTGAGATCATCGGTGCTGATTTTGGCCTCAAGAATGTGATGGATAGGGTCCGACGCGTCGCAAGTCTTTCCAGTCCGGTCCTGCTGCTGGGAGATACAGGAGTTGGCAAGGAAATTATTGCCGGTGCAATCCACAATGCCTCCCAGAGGCAGGATGGTCCCTTTATCAAGGTTAATTGCGGTGCTATCCCTGAAACCCTTATGGACAGTGAACTTTTCGGCCATGAAAAAGGGGCTTTTACCGGCGCCATTGATCAGAAACGGGGACGATTTGAAAGGGCCAATGGCGGCACGATATTCCTTGATGAGATTGGTGAACTTTCACCTGAAGCCCAGGTAAGATTACTGAGAGTATTACAGGAAAAGGAAATTGAACGAATTGGCGGTACTGATCCGATAAAGGTTGACATCAGAGTTATTGCGGCAACTCACCGAAACCTGGAAGCCATGATTCGGGAGGGGAAATTCAGGGAAGATCTTTACTTCAGGCTTAATGTCTTCCCCATATACATTCCAACTCTCAGGGAAAGAAGCGGAGACATTCCAGGCCTGGTCCAGCATTTTATTCAGAAAAAATCCCGCGATTTAAAACTGACTGCAATTCCAACTCTTGCTCCAAAGGCTTTGGATCAACTGTTGGCCCACCATTGGCCCGGCAATGTTCGGGAACTCGAAAATGCCGTGGAGCGCGCCATAATTCTTCACCGGGAAGAGCCGCTCACCTTTGCCGAACTGGGCCCCAAAGAAGAACCTGAAGCGGTTCCGGTATTTACCACCGAAAGCACCGAATCATTAAACCTTGACAAGGTAACCGCAAATCATATCCGCAGGGTGCTGCAGAATACCAATGGCAGAGTTGAAGGTGAAAAAGGGGCAGCTGATCTACTGGGTATCAATCCGGGAACCCTAAGAGGTCGTATGCGGAAACTGGGTATATCTTTTGGACGAAATAATCAAATAATATCCGATTGACCTTCTTAAAGGTCAAGATTTCTTGCCGACATCTTAACTTTCAGAGCACAGAAATAGAGCTACTATTGCCAGTGTATACCTTGACCCTTAAGGAATGATTCATGAGTTGAAATGTAATAGAAGTTATTGCAACTCGGTAACTAAAACATACTGTATGTATTGTTAACTTTTTAGGAAGGGGTGGGAAATTACATATAAGTTGCAGTTATGTTGATTTTCCAGAAATCAAAATTAATTAGGATGATTCAGTGTTTTTTGATTCTACCCACTGAACAGCTTCATCAAAAGAGTAAAATAATTGGGACTCCTCCCAAGCTGAAGAATTCCCCTCAGACAAACTTTGAAACATTCTTGATATGCCATAATCAACAGTACGATTAACAACAATAGCTAAATATTGAACTTTAATTTTCGTGTTGATCCATTCAGTTATACTCCTTACTTCATCTCCAGTTATTTTGATTTGGGCATTTCTGTAATCAGCAATTAAGTTCAATCCTTTAATATAATCAGGATGAGACAATAAATGTTGCGTCCACGATTCAATCATATCTTGATAGGATAGTTCTCCTTCCCAAATCTCTTTAATCAGATTTTTTTCTGGGATGATTTCTAATGAATATTTCATAATAAATATCCTGAAATAGATAATATTGCCGCTTAAACATCCTTGCCATAGTGTTTAATCAAAAAAGTTGAACCACAGTAAAGATAACATATAAGATACATTACTCCCGAGTTTCAATGTTGTTTTCTCGACACCATTCCATTAAAGCCTTCTTCTGCTGCTCTTCCTCAAATTCATACCACTTTTCAAGAAGCCCTTTTGTTTCCAATAAATCTTTGAACCTTGAATAAGCGCCTTTTTTCCAAAAGATTGATTGAACTTTTTCCATATTGTCCGGCATGTGAATTGAGGTGAAATCTATGACAAGAGCTTTGCCAAGGTCCAATTCGTTTTTGTGGGGAATATCAATATACTTATCGGGATCATCATCTATATCTTCTGGAAGCTCATCTGAGTCACCTAAATCAGAAGTATAGAATATTCGGCCAGTCTTTATACATAGGGTGGCACTATTCATATACATTTCACCCATGCTTATGAAAAAGAAAGCATCTTCAATATTGCTAAATTTTATAGGCATATGGTCATTAAATTCTTCAAAGTGTACTTGAATATGTTGAATAGTTACAAACGAACGCCCGCTAAAGATAAGATATAATTATATTAACCTAACAAATTCAAGATTATTCTTTTAAGTGGTAATCCAGACAAAACTTTACTGCTTCATCGACATTCATGTTGTACCTCCCGTAGGTTTATTTATGAAATTTGTCTTTCAATTTAGGATAGATTATAACAAAAGGGGCAACATATAGAACTTAATAATATGGCAAGTATGTTTGAGTCGGCACAATATCACGAAATAAGGGTGTTATGCCGAAAATTGTATAGATAAAAAATTGTTACTTGTCATAAATACCGACAGGTTTTATTTTCTATAAAGGACAATAACAATTCTGACCACAACAGGCGTCATATTAGAGTGTTAAGCTCTATAACAACTTAAATTCAAAAGGAGGAAACAATGAAAATCTACAGTGTTCCCGGAAAGATTGATGTGGAATGGAATGCAAATGTTAAGGCAATAGTTGATACATGGACAACATATTTTCTTACACTTGAGGAATTTAAAGAAGCGGTGTTAGTCAGGGGAGTTAATCACGCAAAGGCAAACGGTGGAGTTGCGTGGATCGTTGATTCAAGCAAGGCAAAAGGAGTTTTATCGCAGGAAGTTCAAAAATTTATTGAAACTGACATATTTCCTGTATTTGCAAAAATCGGCATAAAATACTTTATAACGATTACTTCTTCTGTGAGTGCATTGACCCGATCGACAATAAACACTTATTCATCAAAAGCTGGGCCATGCGGGCTTGAACTTGTAGAACTTAATTCTGTTGACGATGCAATTTTGTGGCTAATGAATAAACCTGTTTGAAACAGTCAGGAAAAGAAAGGCCAAATATAAGTAGACCTGTTTTTTATCAAAAATCAGGCTGTTATGAATTGAAACTTGTGAATTTTTCCCAAAAGGTCAAGATAACCAATGGACATGTTGATTAAACATCCTGCAAGTGTTCAATTTGAGCAATTCCCGAATACTGAAGATAACATTTAATTATATTAACCTTCCAGAGCCTGTCTCATGCGCTCGAGGGCCTGCACAAGAAGTGAGCGTGGGCAGCCGAAGTTCATTCGCATAAAACCGGGGCTGCCGAAATCACTTCCTTCAGAAAGCCCCACTCCTGCCTTTTCAAAATAACGGGCCGGGGACAGTGGGTCTATTGACCGCGCATCTATCCAGGCCAGATAGGTGGCCTCTACATGGTTCATGGCAAGACCGTCCATCCTGCCAACCTCCTGCTCCACCAGACTCCGATTCTCCCTGAGATAACCCAGCAGGGCGCCATGCCACTCCCACCCGTCACGATAGGCGGCCAGCGAGGCTCCAAGTCCAAGAATATTTGCCTCAGGTACAATACCGGCCATGGCCTTGAGAAAATCCTGCCGTAATCCTGCATCGCTGATGACCGCAAAAGAACAGCCAAGGCCGGGGATATTAAATGTCTTGCTCGGCGCCATTAAGGTTATGGTCCGGGCACCGGCTTCAGGACTGATGGCTGCCGTGGGTATATGTTTTTTATCTGCATCCAGGATCAGGTCACAGTGGATTTCATCGGAGCAGATAATTATATCGTATTTCTCGCAGAGAAAGACCAGCCTGGCAAGTTCTTCTCTATCAAAAACCCTGCCCACCGGGTTATGCGGGCTGCACAACAATAGCAGACGGGTGTTGTTGGTAATACTTTTTTCAAACAGTTCAAAATCTATCGCCCATCTGGAGCCGTCATCCGACAGGGGCACGCGGATAAGCTGTCTGTTAAAATGTTGCGGCCCGGTCAGGAACGGTGGATAGACTGGGATAATCGACAGTACCCCGTCCCCCTCCGAGCCAACCGAGCGGCAGGCGACATTTAAGCCGCTAACCAGCCCGGGCAGCCAGACGAGCCACTCAGGATGGATCTGCCAATTATACCTGTCAGCCAGTATTGCACAGACCACTTCAACCAGTTCATTTGGCGCAACTCCGTAACCGAACACACCGTGGTCCACCCTTTGGTGCAGGGCGTCAATCACCGGTGGCGGCGACTCAAAATCCATGTCAGCCACCCAGAGAGGAATGATATCCCTGTCCTTATATCTGTCCCACTTGAGACTTGCCGTATTCTGCCGGTTTACCGGGGTATCGAAATCAAAAATTTTCATGACTGGCTGTTCTATGAAGACCTTATCATTTTACAAATTCTTCTTCCTGGTTTTATACCTGCCTCGGGAGCTGTTGCCGTTCTTCTTGCCGATTCAACAACCCCTGCCAGTCAAAATGCCTGAAAGTACAGGCCAGCATATGATCGTCTGCCACTTCTTCATAATGAAGGTTTTCAAAAATATTCCCGGCCAGGGGCACAACCAGCTTTGCGGGGGTTACCGTATCATCACTGCCGATAAACATCCAGGTTGGCACTGTTATGCGGGTTATCGGGTAATTTGAAAATTCCGGAAAATTAAGCGCCGGCGCCAGTAGAACAAGGCGGTTTATATCAGCTTCATTTGCCATTTCATAAATTGTCGCCATCAGGCCGCCGAAACTTGAGCCGACCAGGATAAGGTCTGCCTGGCCTCTGATCATGCTTGCCAGTGTTGCCATCCTGACAGACAGGCTCCCGGAAAAATCAGGAATCAGCATATCAGGGAACTTCTCTTTCAAAAATTTTGCCTTGGAGCCCCTGCTGCTGCTTTCAAGACCGTGCAGAAAAAGGATTTTCATAGCTTCCTGTTTTCCTGTGTAAAAAATTCCCGTGTTATAAGCAATAATTAGCAGATCTGTTGCCAAATTACCCAATAGCACAAAATGTTATCATAAACTATATCAATTTTTTTATCGCCTCAAGCCTCTGAAAAACAATTAAATCACTTGCTTACTGATAATTTTAACGCTATCTTTTCCGATGCAGCTTTATGAACTGCTGTTTAAATGAATGGCTAACATCTTTTCACTATTACGATTGCCTGCTTCAGGGATGCATAACATCACCAAACAACAACTTTAAATGACTCAGGATTAACACGGCACCCAACACATCTATGGATTATCTGAACAATATCCAGTGCAAAAAAGAGCCTTTCGCAGACCGGCAAGGTGCTGATATCTTCTTAAGCCAGCACTTTCGTGAGTCGTTTGAAAAGCTGACCCATTCTATCCGTCTTGGTGCCGGGCTGCATACTGTTCTTGGTGAAAATGGTACCGGCAAGTCAACCCTCATAAAACTGCTGCGGCAGAAATTCGCTTCTGACAATAATATTAGTATTATTCATATTCATAACCCCCAATTCAGCGGTTTAGACAAGTTTCTTACAACCCTGGCCGGTATCTTTAAGGGGTACAAACCGGCGCCAGATGCCAGCGACAATAAACTGCAGGAAGAATTTAACAGTTTTTTTCATAAGCATTGCCTGGCAAAGAAAAAATCAATTCTGCTGCTCATCGATGAAGGTCAGTTGATCCCTGATTTCTGCTTACAGGCTTTGGATAATTTTTATGAGTTCCACCCAGACTGCCGCAGGTTCCTACAGACTATTATCTGCGGACAGCCTCCCCTGCAGAAGAAAATTAAACCCATTAAAAACTTGCACAGCAGGGCTGCCTTCACCATTACCTTGAAAAAATTCAGCTTCAGGGAAACGAAAGAGATGATCCTCTTTCACCTGGAGCAGGCAGCCATGGATGGCCAGCCGCCACCAGCCCTTTTCAGTCTGCCGGCCCAATGGGCTATTTATAGGTTATGCCAGGGTGCTCCCAAAGATATCCTCGACCTCTGCCACCTGGTTACCCTTACCCTGGTCATTGAAAACCGCAAAAAGGCCGACTGGTTTATGGTCCTGCGCTGTGCAAACCTGCTTATCCCGGGACGGGCTAAAAAATTACAGGTTATCAGGGTCGGTTCCCTTTCCAGCCTGGTGGCTGCAATGCTTATCTTCGGCCTCTGGTCTGAAGACATTAAGACTTTTATTGAACCTCCTGCCAGGCAGCTCCGCAAACCTGCAGTTGCCCGCAAGGTAACTGTGCCAAAAGTAAAACCTGCAAAGAAGGTACAGGTGCCGGTGGAGCAGGAAGTGAAGCAACCGCCGGAAATTGCCAAGCCTGTTGCACCTCCTGAAGAGCAGGTTGCAGTAGTTACTCCGCCTGAGCCAGTCAGCGTATCTCCTGGGAAAACTTTACAGGTCCCTGGTAAAATACCGGCTGGGCAGGAACCGCCTCCACCCGCTTCTATAACCTTTGTCACCCCTCAACCCATACCTGCCGAAGAGGTAATTGAAGAGGTTGAACCGGTTGCAACAGTTGCACCGGTCATCAAAGACAGGCGTTTAGTCAAGTCAGGCGATACCCTTCTGGTCATGATCCAACAGGTATACGGCGAAGGACATCTTAAAGCGCATTTTATCAGCCAGGTGATTGAAACGAACCCCCATTTAAAAAATTCGCACAGCCTGTCTATCGGCGATGAGATATTTTTCCCGGAGCTTATCCAGGAGCCTGCAATCCCACGACCTCCTGTGCAAATGGCAGCAAAGGGCGAATCGCTGGTATCAAAGAAGCTTCACAGAAAGCTTGATCCGGCTGACTCTCCCGGGCTGCTCGGCAGCTTGACAGTAATGCTTGGTGATACATTGGGGAAACTGATCCGCGGCATATACGGGCCCTTCAGTTTTAATCCGGCATATACAAAAAAGGTTCTGGCAGTTAACCAGCAACTGAAAAATCCTGACAGCCTGGAAGTTGGCGAAACAATATTTTTCCCGGACCTGCCCATAACACCGGAAATCGGTTTACCGGCCAAACCAGGAACTGTTGCCAGCCGGGGAGAACTGCCTGAATTTCTGGGTGAGATTACTACCATTGAAGAGGAGACCTTCGGCGATATGATCCGCCGGCTCTACGGTCCATACAGTTTCAACCAAGAGAACCTGAACAGGGTGCTGGCAGTTAACCCGCAGATAGATAACCCGGATTTTATCTCTATTGGCCAGAAACTCCGTTTCCCGACCATCCTCGTCTCCCTTACCGACCGGGCGCCGGAAGTCTGGTGGGTGAAACTTGTTACCTTGGGCGACCTGCAGAATGCATATCGCTTCTTGAGGGTCTACAGCGAATGGGCTCCCCCCATGCTGATCATTCCATCAAGGAGTGAAGCGGGAAAAATTCGCTACAACATTGTGCTGCAGGAATACTATGTTGACCGGGCTAAAGCCGAAGCAAAGATCAGCAGCCTTCCCGCATCCGTCACGGTTGATGCCAAGCCCATTCATGGCCTGGACAGTAAAACTTACTACTATTGGACAAAGCAGGGCGGATAAGATGATATACAGTTCCGGTGATAACATATGGCGATGACTGTTCTGACACTCATATTTTTTGCTGCCGGTTTCCTGGCAATGCTTTATTGCATTGTTGCCGGGACCAGTATGCTTAAATTTATGCGGCTTCAGAAATCTTTGCCGGAGAAGATGGAAAGCACAGGCGGAAAGCCTGTAAGCGTTGGTCCGCCGGTGGCAGAAGCATTCTGCAATAGAGCCAGGCTGCTGCTTAAAAGTGGCCGTTTTGATGCAGCACTTGCAGACTGCAAAAGGGCCATTGATCTGAACCCCAATCATACTGCCGCCCATACCCTTTGGGAACATGCCCTGGAAAAAGAGATACCTCCTGAACTTGTTCCCGAAGAGGTTCCAACAGAAGCCAAACCCGTTGCCAAGAAAAAAAGGATCCTCAGAAAACGCAAGAAGGTTGCCAAGCCGACACCGAAAAAAGTTGCGGCTAAAAAGAAACCTGCAGAAGAGATCATCCTCTTAGAACCGGAAATTGAAGAACCGACCGCCGCCCCAAAAGCAGTTACAGAGGCTAAGGCGGAAGCCGAAGTCCCGCCAACTGACTCTGATGTTGCTGAAAAAGAACTTGTTCTCGAAGAAATTCCGGCTGAAGAAGCAGCAGTAACACCTGAGGCTGTTGAGGTTCCCCAAGAGGTTGCAGAAGAACCTGCAGTTGCCGAAGAGGTTCCGCCAGAAGAAGCGCCTGTAGTTGAAGGCAAGGTCGAGGTTGAAGAACCGGCTGTAGTACCTGAGCCCCCCGAGCTTCCCGCAGAGGTTGCAGAAGAACCTGCCGTTGCCGAAGAGGTTCCACCAGAAGAAACGCCTGTAGTTGAGGACAAGGTCGAGGTTGAAGAACCGGCTGTAGTACCTGAGCCTCCCGAGCTTCCCGCAGAGGTTGCAGAAGAACCGGCAGTTGCCGAAGAGGTTCCGCCAGAAGAAACGCCTGTCGTTGAGGACAAGGTCGAGGTTGAAGAACCGGCAGTTGCAGAAGAGGCTCCTCCGGAAGAACCAACCGTGCCAGAGGAAGAAGCAGCGGCCAAAGAGCCGGTATTGGGGCCTGACGGTGAAGAGGTGCCGGTCCTGAAGGACAGAGAACCATCAAAAGAACCACGTGGCGAATCACCCCTTGAGGAAATTGACCACGAAAAGCTGCGGGAATATGAAAGGGGTGAGGCAACTGCAGCTGATGGAGAATGGACACGGTTTGCTGACAAAGAGGGGCCGGAACTTGCCGAGAGCAAGATACAGATGCACGAGTTACCGGCTGCGGCGGCCGGCCTTAAAGAAACAATCATCGACCTGAAGCAGGCAGAGGCCTATAACCTGCAGGGTGAAACAAATATCAGCAAAAACCTGTACAATAATGCCGTCAAGGACTTTACCCGGGGCATAAATATCAACCCGAAATTTGTTGATG
>PJEL010002735.1_pt1 | contig 15788 bp, 12 predicted proteins | sample 1853271 | NCBI WGS metagenome assembly PJEL01 (sample SAMN08108733, study PRJNA415343) | Invertebrate metagenome, whole genome shotgun sequencing project. | host: Globobulimina | place: Sweden: Gullmar Fjord | collected 2015-08
GGTCGCAAAAGAAACGCGCTTTTGCTGCCGAGCATCGAGAAATCGCGCGGGAACTGGCGGACAATCTCGCTCTCTCATTGCGGCAGACGCACCTCCGCAAAACTGCTGAAACTGAGCAGAATCGGCTCAAGGCTATTATCGCCGAACTGCCTGAAGCGGTGCTGGTTCTTGATGGACAACGGCGAATCAGATCACTGAACCCGCCGGCTGAAGTCCATATGCACATGCTTGCAGAGTGCGGAATTGACGATGTGCTGACCGAATTCGGTGGTTATTCTCTTGAAGATCTGCTCAGCGCGGGTGATCAAAGATCCTGGAAAACACTGACTGTCGATGACGATCCGCCAAAACATTTCGAAGCAGTAGCCAGAAGGTTGGTTGACGCTGGCGCTGATGGTTATATCGTCGTATCAAGAGACGTTACTCAGAAAAAACTCGATCAAGAGCAAATTCAAGCCCAACAGCGAATCGCCGCAGTCGGTCAACTCGCTGCAGGTATCGCCCATGATTTCAACAATATCCTGCAGTCGATGCTGATGTCAGGTGAGATGCTGAAATTGAACGGAGCGCTGAGCGATGATGGCATCGAACAAGTCGACTCGATCATTCGCCAAACCGGTCGCGCTTCAACCCTGGTTCGCCAGATTCTTGATTTTTCCCGCAAATCGGTTCGCACCGGACGCCCTCTGAAACTATCAAAAAGTGTTGCTGAAACAGTGCAACTCCTGCAACGAACCATCAGCGAGAGAGTTGAACTGAGTTTTGAGGTTATCGCCGATGCCTCGGACGCAGTCATAACAGGGGACGCCGCACAACTACAGCAGCTTGTGACAAACTTTGTTATCAATGCGCAAGACGCAATGCCTCAAGGCGGGAAAGTGCGCCTCAGTCTCGAAGGTTCGGAATTTGGGAAACACGACGATCGGCCTTTCCCAAGTATGCCGTCTGGAAAGTGGCTGGTTTTATCGGTTGCAGATGAGGGCTGCGGCATTCCCAGTAAATTACAATCCCGGGTTTACGAACCATTCTTCACGACCAAGAGACCAGGCAAAGGCACGGGACTCGGTTTGGCTCAAGCATATGGCATCGTCAAACAGCATGAAGGATTCATCGACCTCGTAAGTGCGCCCGAAGAAGGCACGACTTTTTCCGTATACCTTCCCCACAAGATGGACGAAGAGATACAGCAGCCCCCTGAACCGAAAAAACTGAATCTCCGAGGCAACGGCGAGATTGTCGTTGTGATCGAGGATCAGGCATCATTGTTACGAATCATCAAACGAACGCTGGAGTCCTTCGGATTTGAGGTATATGCCATATCGGATGCTGACGAAGCAATAGCTGAGTGTCAGCGCCTCGGAGATGCAGTCGATGTTGTGCTTTCAGACGTGGTCATGCCCAGGCGAAGCGGCCCTGAGGTATTTAGAACCATTCGGGGAAAATGCCGCAACGCAGGTTTTATTCTGATGAGTGGGTACCCTCTTTCTGAACACCCGGACGAAGTTACAGCCATCGAAAATGTCGACTGGCTGCAGAAACCCTTCGAAATCTCCAAACTCGTGGAGGTTGTCAGTAAAGCCGCCCGGCAGTAATTACTAAGATTCGTCAAGTTCACGGATATACCGGAACAATTTTCGGCTACTGGCAGGTGGTTTATCCAACTCTTTCTCTTTGCGGGAGTTCATGATCAGTTGACGTAGACGCTGACGATCCGCTTGTGGGTACTTTTCCATAACGGTTTCAACAGCGTTGGGGCCCTGTTCGATCATCTGGTCGCGCAACTGTTCCAGAGCGTGAAAGCCCCTGGTTTTTTCGGTACGCCCATCAAGCAATTCTTGATACGCATTCTTGATCGTTTCAGTATCACTGTTGCGCATCAGTTTGCCGATGTATTGCATCTGACGGCGCCGTCCTTCGTGGCTTTTGATTCTCCGGGCGGCATCGACGGCTTCTTTCAGCTTTTCATCTAAAGGAATCGTTGCTAATTGCCCGGGGCTCAGCTTCACGATAGCTTCGCCCAACGCCTGCAGAGCCAGCATCCGCTTCTTCACCTCGGTTTTGCTGAGGCCTATGTCTTCTTCGCTATGGCTGCTGTTTTCGTGAGCGATTGTATTGCCCTCCCCGACAATCGTACCAGATGGTGATATTGATGACTCGATGAGCATGTGAAAGGGACTCGCGCGCCTATCCCTCGTCCTTTTTTCCATCGTGAAACACGTGCACATCACGCTGCGGGAAGGGGATCTCAATTCCAGCTTCAACAAGGGCGCGGTCGATACCTACAGCGACTTCGCTCCTGACACGCTGGAACCACTCTGTCGTCCAGCAGCGCAGTTCAAAATCGAGGGAACTATCTCCAAAACCGCAAAATAGGGCAACTGGTTCGGGGTCGTCGAGCACACTTGGATGGGCACGCGCGACGGCAACGAGTAATTCGAGAACGCGTTCGACATCACTGCCATAAGCGACTCCCACGTTGACCTCGGCGCTGCGTTTGTTATCCGACAGCGTCCAGTTGATGATCTGGTTGGAAGTCAGGTCGGCGTTGGGCACGATGACTTCAGCGCCCTGCCAGGTGCGAATCACTGATGTACGCATGCCGATGTCTCGAACCTCACCGACCAACTCGCCCAACTGCACCCGGTCGCCGACCTTGATTGGGCGTTCGAAGAGTAAGATCAGGCCCGAAACGAAGCTATTAACCACATTCTGCAGACCAAAGCCGATACCTACGCCGAGCGCGCCAGCTACGAGCGCTATCTTGCTAAAGTCGAAACCTGCTGCCACCGCAGCCACGCCAAAACCGACGAGCAAAACAGTGTAGTGCAGGCCTTTGGACAGTGCCGCCGAAACTCCTCTCGGCATCGAAACCCGCGGTACCACGTCTTCATCAAGCACGAAACGGAGAAATGCAGAGATCTTGAACGAGGCCCAAATGGTAATACAAAAAAGCACCACAGTTCCAAGGTCGAAAGTCAGGTCTCCGTATCCGAGTTTTAGATCCATTACGGATTTCAGAGCCAAAACCGCCCAATCGAGAATATTGAAGGCATTGAAGCTCAGGGTCAACCACGTCAGAACTGTACCTGCCCGCACCACTGTCCTGGCCGTTTTCAGGATCCTAGAGCGGTGGCGGCTCACCGTGAGGAGGTGAGATGCGCTCCGTAGATGCAGGCTCGCAGCTATGATTCCCTCTACGATCATGCAGCCCAACCAGCAGAGTATTGCCAAAAATCCGGTCCCCAGCACCCCCTTAATGAGAAGCTTGGAAAATGCGACACTACCGATGATGTTGGCGACCAGCGCCACCGCCAACAACCCCAGACCAAGCCGTGCGAAGGCTTGAACCGGACCCGCCCAGCGCTTCGTAATCTCGTCGGCTGAAGAAAAGCGTCTGAGGAACCAGGAAATCGACCACGCGATCAGCACATTGAGCACAATCAGGATCAACCGGTAGAGCAACGAACCATCCGGCACCATCTCCACGAGCCGGAAAAACAGATAGTTCCCGAGAATCAGCAAAGGGCCTCTGCTCAAACTACCGTGGGCGACGAGAGGGAGTAGGCGCAGCATCGAAACGACGAGCACAACGGTGAGTGAAATCTCGACGGCATTCGGTGCGCGTGAATGCAACCAGGTATCGAGAAGTGTAGAGACCAGCAACGCCGAAGCCACCGGTCGACGCAATAATGAAGCGATGGGAGCCAACGATTCATCATCGATTGCTGCTGCTTCGGTTGGCCGGCGCAGCAGAATGATCAGCACAAACAAGACCAGGGTAATCAGGGCATGGGCGAATATGGCTTCCCGCTCGTCATGTATATACGCGCGAATATCGTGTATAGATTTTTGGGCTGTCTCCTGAATATGTTCAAGAACCGACAAATCCGTCGCTGTCCTGGAAGGAACGTTCCACAATGGGGGGCTGCTGATTTCGAAGAGGCCGTGACGGCGCTCGTTGATCGCAGCTCTCACCTCGATGAGAATCGTATCAACCAGCGACCGCAGGGTCGACATATCGTTTTGCAGCGTCAAAGCCGTGAGTCTCCACTCTAACAATCGCTGATCAACATCGGATATCCCCATCGCGGCGGCCGTGCACAACTCCAGCACATCATCGGGAAGTTGCTGTTCCTCAGAAGCGAGGGTGTTCTCCCACACCTTCTTTTCTTGGATCAGCCACGCCCGTTTTTCATCAATCCAACTCACCCGTTTCACAAGCAAGTCGAGTCTCTCATCAAGTTGATCAGAAACCCGCAACCATTGCTGAAGAGTATCCTCAAGGGCTGAGAGACCGCCTTCGTGTTCCAGCTGAGACCGCGTCTGCACTTCCAACTCTTCGATACGTGTCTTCTCATCGGGCAATTGATCGCGAAACCTTGTTACCTCAGAATGAGGCTCGGGCCCGACCTCAATTTCTCGAAGCAAAGTCGTCAGGTTCCGCGCGCGGCCCGGAATTTCGGCTGCCGAAATCCTTTCCTCACCGGGCAGTAATGATTGACTCTCGTGGTTCTCGCCGCTCGGGTCCGGCGTGCCAGATACCGGCTGGCCTGTCACCGCGACCTGCGAAAAACACGTACTCGCTACCAGCACCGCTAGGATCAGCCATCTGCCTACGAGAACCATCATCCTATCCCGCATTTCTTAAAAACTTCCCGCTGCAGACCGAGAATCGTGCCCTTCATTTGGCCCCGAGAAAACGAGAAGTACTCAACCAGTTCTCGTCGGGGTAATGAACCCATAAAACGCTACCGTTTTTGATATCGTCGATGAGATCAGCGGAAACTTCGTCACGGACCACCGGACACCCCCAGCTGCGGCCGATCTCATGCCGGCTGGCGCGCTCAGGCGTCACATATGACGCGCCATGGAGTACGATAAGGCGCTCACGGGCAGCGTCATTGAACCCTGGTTCGAGCCCGTCGAGGCGAAGGCTGTATCCATGTTTTCCGTAGTAGGTCTCTCCGGTAAGGAACAGCCCAAGACTCGACATCAGGCTACCCACCTGATTTGAAAACGCCTTCGCCCATACCATGTCACCCCCTGAGCCTCGGGGCAGGCCCATGCCGTGCGCCACCCACTCCTCACGGAGCACCAGTTCCTGATCCATATCAATCACCCAAAGCCTTTTCTGATACGAAGGTAGAGCATAGTCGATAATCGTCAAACGGGCACGCTTGACGAGGTTTGCGGCCTTTGCGTTTCCAAAAGCCTCAACCGCGAGATTGAGTACCTCGGGGCGCAGCTTCGGCGCCTGCTCGAGGATATCGTTCACGAATGCGGACCGAGGCGCCATCTTCTCCGGATCGTCTCCAGCTCCCAACCAACCACAGAGCAGGATAAAAACGATGCTAACCCGGCAAGCCAGTCCCAAAAGAACCTCCACTTGCGAGTGTACTAATTCCCCTGAACCCGTCAACAATCGTCACGGAGCGCACGAGATATCTGTCGATGACCGAATATTCCAGGCATTTCATCGGTACCACGTCAACGAAGAAACAGGGAATTGATGATCAAAAGAAGAAGACGATTTTGGTAGTTGAAACGTATATGAGACGATGCTGAGTCAGAAATTGTGAAGGTGCGAATATGAAAAGCCGTTTTCCGGTGTCGATGATCTGCGTCCTACTCGCAAGTCTGCTTACGTTGTGGTCGTGCCAAGGACAACAGCCGAACACTGAACCAGAACTCATCAGCGAACGGCCGAACATCATTCTGATTTCGTTGGATGCTTGCCGCGCCGATCACTTGAGTTGCTATGGATATGCCCGTACGACGTCGCCTTTTGTTGATCAACTTGCAGCGGACGGAATCAGGTTTTCAGAAGCGATTGTGAATACCCATGGCACACCGCCATCCCATACGACAATGCTCACTTCGCTTTATCAAGAGAGCCACGGCATGCACCTGATGGGTGTTCCGAAATCGGGAAAAACTCAGCGAGTCACACCTGCGATCTTGATGGTGCAAGAGATTCTGCGTGCCAGTGGTTATCTCACGCTTGGCGTCACTGGGGGCGGCCACATGTCAAAGGCCTTGGGTTTTGACCGCGGTTTTGTTGAATATGACAGCAGGCCCGGACAGATCAGGGAACAGAAACATCGCCTCCTGGCCATGCTGAAACGCTATGAAACAATCGAGATGCCTCGATTTATCCTGTTCCATACCTACGAAATCCACTCACCTTACAACGCACCAAAACATTTCAATGATCTTTTCGACAAAGGGGCGAGTTCTTTTGAAACGACAACCGAAAACCTAGCAAAATATGTTCACGGCGCTTGGAAATTGCCTCCCCAAGATATCGCTCGAATTACTGCAATGTACGATGCCGAAATCCGATTCAGCGATACCGTTCTCAAGGAACTCTTCACAACTCTTTCAGAACGTCGACTTCTCGATAATGCTGTAGTCATTATCACGGCTGATCATGGTGAAGAATTTGGCGAACATGGTGGCCTCTTGCACGGCGGCAACCTCTACGAAGAGTTGATCAAGGTTCCAATGATCATTTGGCAGAGCGGCACAACGATCGGACACATCGAAGATCGGCCAGTGAGCACGATCGACATCACACCGACGATCTTAGGCGCCGCTGGACTCAAAATCCCGGAAACCATGCGCGGTCGTGATCTGCTCACGATCGAAACTTGGCCCGCCGAAGAAGAGCCAGCAGCCTTCGTTCAATACGGTCGGGCCCGCTATGGCATTCGAACCACGCGCTGGAAACTGATCGAAAACCAGGACCCTCTGAAACGAGAGCTCTACGATTTGATCAACGATCCTGGTGAAAAAACGAACCTGGTTGACAAGGAAGCGGAGATCGCTCAACGATTGCTCACCCGCCTATCAGTGTGGCGAAATAGCCTCCCGGTCAACGTCGGTCAACGTAGTGAGGTAGTTATGACCGGCGAAGAGCAAAAGAACCTCAAGGCGCTTGGTTATCTTCAATAGATGGAGTCCGCTACCAGCTCTCGTGCCATTGAGGCGAGTTCGCGAGCGCAATCATCACGAAGTGAACAATCGCTGGTCATCGGGTCGATCTCGAGCATGGGCGCTATGAGTTCCGGTGGCAGCGAGCATTGATCGATGAGCTCGCCGGCGCCGGCTGACCCTAATCCCCACAATAGAAAGGCGACAGCTGCGAGTAGATACATGACCGATCGAGGTCGTTGTGCGTGCCCGGAATGCCCCATCAAAATCCCCCACGTTTCCTGAATGATTTGAACTTTCTCAAAACCAAGCAAGAAGCGCGCCTTGTGTTTTACGGGAGAATCACCCTCGGATAGACGGCTTCAATACCATTTACATACTTCGAGTGGCGAGTGGCTCGATATGGTAAATACCGAGTGATCTCAGAAATGCGCTGATCTTCACAAGGCTCATATTTGAGCTCCAAAACGCAGCTGTTCGTGTATTGAACAGGCGGAAGTGTTTTTGTTCCATTACCTGGTGGAAGTGAGTATTCCATGTTCGAGTCAATGGTCGCTCGGAAAGCACCATCAGCGGAAAGAAAGTACTTTCTCGAATATCTATTCAGCAACGAAGGTGCTCGCATTTTCACATGAAACAGAATGTGTTCCGGAATAGATGCGTCTTCAAGGAGTCGAATGATATCTCTTCTGGCAATGGAGCTATCTACCTTGTCAATGCCAAGCGGATACGACTCTTTGCCGGTAATAACTCCATCCCGTAGTTTGATCTCAAGAACAGGGCGTGCCATCACATCAACCCGTTCTCCATACCAACGAAGGCGAATTTTATTTCTGGACTGCGAGCCCTCGACATTGTCCCTGTATGCGCTGAAGGTAGGAGTGTCAAAGTAGATATTGTTGACCCTTCTCTGGTGGTAGATTTCCCTGAATATGGCGGGATGAACTCTTGTGAAACATTCCACACCATGAGGAGTTACATCTCGTATGTGGAATTTCCGCTCATACCTCAGAGAGGCCTGCGTGCTATTCCGAAGTTCTAAGAGCATATTAAAAGCGAGCTGTCGCTTGAAAGAACAGTGATTCTTGCGTTTTCGTCATTTTCTTCCAGAACACTCATGCATTCTTTGAGTTTGCCGGCGCCGGAAAAACTGACCGCAACCATGGCGCTGAAACTATCTCCATCGTATTCAACTCGCCTAATGGAAAAAGATGAGCTCAACAGCCTTATAGTATTGATAACTGAATCAAGTTGAACAGATGAATCGTGAGCTGATGAAATCGAGAGCATCATCGATCCTTGATTTTCGCTCTGCTTGGCGAAAAAAGATCTTGTGATGATGAATGCAGAAACTACGACGTATGCAACAACCGTATGGATAGATGACTCTGATGAACCTGCCCCAGTTCCAAGTCCAATTGATACGGCAAAAAACAGATACGCCATTTCTTCCAGTTCTTTGACCGCTCCTCTGAATCGTATAATTGAGAGTGCGCCAACCATCCCTAAAGAAAGCGCAACAGAAGACCTCACAGCCGTAATGACCATCATGGTGGCTAATGAAAGTACCATGAAGTTCCAAGCAAGAAATCTTCGGTTTGAGAGTGAATATCCACAATGATTATAGATGACTCCCAACAGATACGACAATGTTGCGCAAACCAGTAGGTTGATTACAAACTGGTTTTCAACGAACCTATTGAGTATTTCTCCCATTTACCATCGTACCCTCTTGGGATTACTCCCGGTCGTACAATAACGAAGCAACATCGTCTACCGTTCCTTCAATCGTGCGTTGGTTCAGTATCAGAGAAGATTCTTTCTCAATCAAATATTCCTTTTCCAGATCGCTGAAAGCGCAGTTTGAAACCCGAAGTCTTGCGGGTCCGAATTCAGATTTTTTCTGAAAAGAAACAAAGCCATATTGACAGTTTTTTATATCAGTCTCATCCAAGGTCACTATTGATTTGTCCTTACTCGCGACAGCAATCACAGCTCCCGAAATCTTAATACCCTTGCCAGACAAACGGGTGCCCTCTCCCGCACTAATAGCCTTGTCTCCTGCTCCGCTGACGGTGATATCGGATATTTGGATCTCCCCTCCAGAAACGTCCATTCCGTCGTTTCCACAGTTTTCAAAATGAGTATTTCCAACGATACCTCCACAGAAATCGGAATCAAGAGCGTCTGATTGAGATCCTGAAAACCGGCTATTGTAGATCTCGAATTCAGAGCGAATAAGATTGACCGAGTCTTCCGACGTATTGTCCAAGAAGGAGCAACCATTGATCGTAACATCAGATTCGTAGAAGGTAACTGCCCCTGTCAGTATCCACCCATTCTGAGATGGATTGGTCAACCTGGAGAAGACAGTTTCTTCTATGAAGGAAGGCGTCCCAGCGTTGATCACAGCTATTCCCTGCCCGCTTCCATCGCTGGATAAGACCTTAATAGGATCACTATTCGTTCCTTTGAATAGCAGCGGTGAATATGACAAAATGAGCGAAGAATTGCAGAGGTCTAACACGGTTCCAGCGACGCTTATCAACGAATATCCCGCAGGCACGATAATAGGCTGTTCCACTTTCCACGAACCTTTTTTGAAACGTATTTCCTTCTTGCTCTCATCTCGAATGAGAAATTCGAAAGCAGCCACGTTTTCACTACGCCTTATGAAATCATCGTTTAAAAATGTAGCGGGCACATGTCGCCAAGGAACAATAGGTGTACTCGAAACCTTCTCGAGCCCATAAATCCGGAACTGCACCTTCATTTTTGAAATAGTGGCTGAATCGATAATCCGGGTCTTTGAAATAGGGATAGAGAAATCTATCCATCGGGCTGTGCGTCCCGGAATCCTTCCCGGTAGAAGGATTGGATCTTGCAGTTGAGTGGTTTGTTTTCCAATCACCAATCCTAAGATTTCAACGGGGCGCGGTTGCAGGTTGGCGACCGTTATTTCTGCCATATTGCCGACCACACCCGCAAAATAGCCTCTCACGGGATCAGCCGGGTCGAGGAGATTTCTTATCAGGTTTCTATTTTTAACAAACACTTCTGGATCGAAGACGACATCGGGCCACTCAGCTTGAAGAGCTTTTGTCAGGGTTTCAATATTTTTTCCGGAGGAGGAGAGGAGGTCTTCGAGATAGGTCGAAGCCGTCATTCTCTGCAAATGAAAAATATATCGGCTATAAATCTCACGATCCGCTGAGATGGATGATGGCCATACGATTGACCCGGCCCTCTTTGTGCTCCATGAATCGACATTCGGGCCAGCTTTCAAACCTACAATACTATCCGCTACTCCACACATCGCATCATATCCGACAGGTTCAAAGCGGCTAGTGACAGGATTGTAATAAAAGCGCATGTTATGCCAAACGCTTGCGTGACCTGCACCAAGCAGGTCATTAATCGCGAGAAATCTCGCCATCTGGTCAACATCGAAAGCATCTGAGGGTTTCATTTCGCCCGCACGAAATGATTCAAGGAGATCGATCGCTTTGTTGTGTAAGCCTCTTCGTTCCGGTTCAGCAAGCCACCTGGATGTATCGAAAGAATCTACCTGACTCGCTCCATATCCTGCGGCGTGGGATTCAACAAGTCGCGCGTACTTACCGCGAACACGGCTTGGTAAATATCGTGCTCTAGCTTTCCAAAGAGTATCCTCGCTGAACTTGATTATAGGACCTTCTCTTCGATTGTTTCTCTCGAGCATTCGTTTCTCAAAATGTTCCTCAAGCGCATATATTCCAAGAATTTTCCCATTTAGAGACACATTGATGAAGTCATAGTTCAAAGCCACAAGATCTTCGTTTTTTAATGCCCAAAAATAGAACCACTCGGAAATCCAATTTCTTGCAGCCGGATGTTGAATTGAGAAACGTTTCATCCCCAGGAGTGTATTATCGCCTGATAGTTCAATCCGAAAAGACCACTTTTCGCGATTCAAATGATCCAGCCAGTCACCTTTGAGTCGAATTTTTCCCTTCAGTGATTTCCCTTTGTGTTCGATGATTACCGGCACGTAATCAGAAGATGTCAATTCGAGAACTGTCGCTGTTCGAGCTTTGTTATTGATCTGGCGAAAGTGGTTTGCCTTGATGTTAAGTGAAATGCTTTCGAGAGAATTGGTTTTCCCACTGTTATCTCTGAGGGAAACCTGCTTTCGGCTGTCGTCAACGAACAATTCCGTGAGCATTACAATATCCCTGTATATCGCTCCGCCTAAAAGAAAAATAAGAACCGAGTAGATGCTGAATAGTATGACTGTTCCATAACGACGAAAAGCCGCTGGGAGAAAAGAAAGGTATTTACGACAATGTTTCTTTTCCTTGTGGGCGCCTTTTATTTTCATTCAATACGATCCGGCATTCGAAATGAGCGCGATGCCAGCCTTGTTATTCCATTGCCTGATCTTTTCGAGAGACAGGTTCAACTTCTCAAAACTCTCGTATTCCAGAACAAACATTACTTCGAATGATTCTTCTTTCTCATCCAGTCTTTTAATTGAAACCTCTGAACAGAATTCATCGAGAATGTCCACTATGGAGTCGAGAGAAAAGGCGCTCGATTTTTCGCAGGATACTGATAGAAAAACTCCTGTATCTTCCGCTGATTTTCCGATCACTACTGCGCGCAGTATGACTGCTGAAATCATCAACGTGAATCCAACGACGGTAATTACTGTCAGCCGTGCTTCTCCCGTACCAAGGCCCAAACCCGTAGCGATAGCCAGAAAGAGGTACGAGAGTTCTTCCGGTTCCTTAATTGCAGCCCTGAACCGCACGATTGACAAGGCGCCAACGAGCCCAAGCGAAAGCGCAATGGATGACTTCACAACAGTGATAACCAACATTGTTGTCATGGATATGAGCATAAAATTTCGCGCGAAATTTCGCCTGTTCGACAAGGCTTTTCCAAACCTGATATACACACTGCCCAATACCAATGACAAGGCAGAACATAACAACATATTAAAGAGAAACAGGTAGATGTTGACATCAGTCGCATATCTCTCGAGAAGTTCATTCATCCAGGTCAATTCCTTTTCGAACAGGTATTTGCGAGAAACCGATCGCCACAAACCTGAAAGTAAATACACCATTTTGCATGATGATTGGTTGCGAGAAATCGTATGAAACCATGGCACGGATTTTCAGTATCGGGCTTGCGAGATTTCATACAGCAACAGCGTTGCATATTCATTCCTACGCGCTGTCCCCTATTTTGGGCCGGAAATATTCGTTCCACCAAACGAACGAAACTTCATCCACAACCGGAGTAGGATCGCGTCTGATTTTCTGGCGGCTCGTCTCCACTTTTCCTCCCAGCTCAGCGCTCATGTCAACAGTAACAGAAACCATTTCCAAAGGTGTTTCTTCGCTCGTCAGATACGGGTAATTGTATGGACGCGGTGCTTGTGCAAGCTATCCCTCCAGGTTTCATCGCGAGGGCGAGGAAGTGCCGTGCCCAGCGAGGTCTTCGACCTGAAGGCCGTCAGCAGGATCGGCCGGAAACGGCGTTCATCAGCCGGCATCACGGCTTCGGCACGAGGCAATCCTCCGCCCCGAAGAGAGTTGATGTCATCAATCAGCACGATACACCGTCTACTTCGACTGTCTGCCGGCCGGCCGGCGCGGCTCGATCAGCTTGTGCACGATCAACCGGGACGGTGTGTCGCCACCGAAATGAACCACCTGCGATGCAAGCTCCCAGGACGTGCCGGTTGCAAGGTCGTCGAAGACATTTCGATGCGCGTTCATAGCGGGAAATAGTGCCGACGAAACCAATACACCGATCCTGTGACCTTCTGAAAATTCATACGCGGTCGACGACATGTTGATTTCAACGTCAACGATCTCACCTGGCTGCAAAGCACTAGCATCTGCAAAGCCGTTTCTGAATCGCAGCCGTACCAAACCATGCTGAACTGAAATCAACCGTCCGTCGGGAGTTACATCAACGAGCTGCGCGGCCACATCGGTATCGGGAGCACTGGAAGAAAACGAAATCTCGGCGGTAACCGGCCCGGCAATAGCAACTGGAGATTTCAGAACGTCGGTTTTGAAAAACAGCACATCTGACCGCTGTGAGAGTTCGGTGAGCTCATGCGGATAGTGTCCGAACGCTGCAAAGGGCTGATCGGGCAGCGGTTCCACAATAGGAGTTGCATCGCTCGGATCATAAACATAATTCTCATGACCTTCGTCAGGACAATCAAAGCTCAACCGGGAGTCAGAAGCAAGATAAAAGCTCGACGCTGTTGTATTTCGCGGTGGCCAGTGATCTGCTTCAAACCATTCGTTGCGCCCCATGAGATAATAGTCGACGGCGGCGCCGGGACGTTCTCCTGGACCGTTGAGATGGTTTTCAAGCCAATCGAGCCACGCAGTGCCGTGATCAACTTGTGCGTTCTCGGAGAATTCGAGTTCGCCGTGAGTTGCCATATAACCAAGTCCATGCGTCCACGGACCAACAACGAGTTTGATTCCTTCGGAAACGGTTGGATCAGAATGGTGGCGCAGCCTTTGAAAAGTGCGAAAACTGCCCGGCTGGTTGAGATCGAACCAGCCTGTTGTCAGCAGGATTGGCACTGAAACGTTGTGCAAAACGTGTTCATATGAACGGTCACGCCAGAAATCATCGAGCTGCCAGTTTTTCAGCCAGGTATCGAGCCACCACACCGGATGCTCAAGCAGATTGTCCCAGTTGACGAGGGGATACTGCCGAAAAACGTCATAGATTCCTTGGTTGATGACGACCGGTTCGAAATAGCGACCGGCGTTTTGTACCGCCCATGTGAGAAACGGGGAGTGATATGCACCGCCCTCAAATGGCGCGTTGTAAAAAGGATCACCAGGCAAAACCGCAAGTACCATAGCGTCAAGCGCTCCTGCGCCACGAGTGGCTGTCAACATCTGAATCCAAGCGTCATACGAGCCGCCAAAGGCTCCTATCTTGCCGTTGCACCAGGGTTGAGACTCAACCCACGCAAAGACATCCTGACCATCAGCAGCTTCATGAGCCAGAGGTTCCCATTCGCCACCCGAGTCATAGCGACCACGAACGTCAACGACTACCATGGCGATCGATCGTTCAATCAATTGCTCCGCAAATAGCGAATAGCCGTCCCGGCCATATGCAGTGCGCGAAACTACAACAGGGAAGGGACCACTGCCTTCGGGCTGCCACAGATTTGCCGTCAACAAAACTCCGTCGCGCATCGGAATTTCGAGAGTCACGCTCTCTTGTGAAGCGCAAACACACGGTCTGCAGAAGATCATCAGAAATGCGGCCAAAAGTGCTAGTAGTTTGCAGATATGCATCAGTTTCCCCCTTTCACTACCTGAGCCTGAACAAATCCGGGGTCGTTGGTTTGATTGTCGATAACCGACGCATAAGCGATGAACGCCCCTCCTTGATCTTCGGTCCTGACGACGGCGTAGGCATCATCCACTCGACTCATACCAACGACTCCCAGAACGTCGTTGATCTGCTCGTACGCAAAAGCAGCCATGATTCGTGATATCGAGCCAAGCTGGGTCCCATCAGCGTGATACAAAACGATTCTGACGCGTAAATCATCATCGACGAGATTGACAAGCCCAATATTGCTCCTGAATCCACCCTCAACAACCGGGTTATTCGCCAACTGGAGCAGTAGCGCTTCTTCCCCAAATTGTGCTGCCTGCGTCGCAGTCTGGGCCGGTATGAACTGGCCATAGCTGCCATTTGGAGAATCGTTGTAGGTTCGACTGCTGCCTACGATCTGTCCGGTAATCGGCGTAATCCTTAGAGCCGCTATTCCCTCAAATCCAAAGGTCTCACCGAGCACATCGGAAAACCGGACCGCCTCTCCGGCTTCGATTGAACCCAGCACTTGCAGCGGATTATTGTTGGCGCGACGTTCTTCGAGCAACGAGATCGAAAAAGTTGCCGAATTCCCGCCGACGGCGGTGATTTCGAGATCTGTGCGCCAGTTCGAACCTGCGACACCGGAAACGTGGGCTGACGCAGGAACGATGAGCTCGTTTGACCCCACGCCCTCACCACCGCCGCCGTCGTCGTTGTAGTGAATTCGAATCAACCAGCCTTCAACCGTAGCTCCTTCAACGACCGGCTCATACAGGCAGGCCGCCAACGTATACATGCCATTGACATGGTGTCCTGACAAACCTCTTAGATTGAGCACTTCGTGCTCGATTCGGGGTTCACCAGTACCCTCGTTCTCGCCATCGAAAATGTCGATTTGTTCGTCGAAATTGCGAATTAGGGTCAAACCGATCCTGTCGTTTGCTAGCGGATGATAGGCGTCAAAAACAACGTCGATGCTTGAAATCCGTGCGTCCATAGGTGCATCAATAATCACGATGCTCGAGCCGCTGAAGTTGAACCACCCATCACATGGTTGGAGAACGTCAAAAACTCCATTGTGTTGTTTGCTGATTGTATCTGCGAACGCCGGCAACGTTTGCAAACCGGCGACGAGAAGAACGATGAGTAGCGCTCGCCCAAATGTAACAAGCAAGATATTGGTTTTCCGGTTCAGTGATGTTGGTCTTTTCATACTGTGCTCCTTGTGGCGCCGCGATGATTGTTTTGGCGGCTCCTGACCCGTAAGCGACGTTTCGAAAGAAAGTCTGCAATCGAGCCCACTAAATTTGTTTTCAAGAAGCGATGAATTTCCCCTTTTGAGAATAGCCCGCACATCTCACCGGGTTTCGTGGCGAAGGCGCGCTCCCGCCACTCAAAAAGACCGACGAGAACGAGCCTACCGTTGAGCGCGATCAGTTTGCGTTCTGGGCCAATCCGTCGGCGATCGATTCGAAGCTTGGATCTCCATGCAGACT
>PJEL010002736.1_pt1 | contig 15786 bp, 13 predicted proteins | sample 1853271 | NCBI WGS metagenome assembly PJEL01 (sample SAMN08108733, study PRJNA415343) | Invertebrate metagenome, whole genome shotgun sequencing project. | host: Globobulimina | place: Sweden: Gullmar Fjord | collected 2015-08
TTTTATAGTGTTTGCTTTTTATGCAATGATCGGCGGCAGGGTCTATTGCAGTTGGGCCTGCCCTGTAAATCTGTTGACTGATGCAGCAGCCTGGTTCAACCGGCGTCTGGACCTGAAAAAAAGTTTGAGTATGAGCAGGTCCACACGTTACTGGCTGCTCGGCATGATCCTTATCCTGGCATATGTAACCGGAACCATTGTCTGGGAGTGGCTCAACCCGGTGACTATTTTTCAACGGGGGCTTCTCTTTGGAATGGGGCTGGGCTGGTTCCTGATAGCTGCCATTCTTATTTTTGATACTTTTGTAGTCCGGCGCGGCTGGTGCGGACACCTGTGTCCGGTCGGCGCCTTTTACAGCTTGCTGGGATTTGCTTCTGTTTTAAGGGTAAAGGCAGCCCAGCGTGAACAGTGCACCGATTGTATGGACTGTTTCACAGTTTGCCCCGAGCCCCAGGTTATCCGGCCGGCGCTTAAAGGTGACGAGCACAGTTCACCTGTAATTCTATCTAATAACTGTATTAATTGCGGGCGGTGCATTGACACCTGTCCTCATGATGTTTTTCTTTTTTCCAAACGTTTTTAACGGAGGTAATGATATGAAAAAGGTAATTTTCCCCATTTTCCTGCTGGTAATTGCTTTTGTGATGACCTCAATGGCTGTGGCAGGAGAGAAGTATGAATCGTTGCGAGGTGGCACTGACATCCCGGCCGGGTCAAATCCGGCAGTCGGGATGGACTGGCAGCCGGAAGACTCTTCAGTTGCCAGGACTTTTGAACACCAGCCGCCGTTGATTCCACATGCTATGGAGGAATATGGGATTTCAACTACGCAAAACGATTGCCTGGACTGCCATGGTGAGAAAGACTCTGATGCCCCAATGCCTTACAAGAGTCACTTTACTGACCGTGACGGCAAAACTACAGAGACTGTCTCTTCAAGGTGGTACTTTTGCATTCAATGTCATGTAGGACAGGTGGATGCAGATCCATTGGTGGAAAATACGTTCGACACGAAATAATTTGCTTGTTTGTGCAAATAAAAATTTGATAGTTTCTTAGATCGTTGAAATAACTCCGAGCCAAAAGGTCTACGTTCTTCTGGAATATGATCTGCGGCCGATAGGGTCTGGTTGGAAACAGCTTCGCCTCCCGTGTTTGGAAAGGAGTATTAATGAAAGAGCATTATTCAAAATCCCCAGGTCCGGATTCTGCTATCCGCCTGATAGATAACCACAGCAGGCCCATCACTTACCTGTGTCTGGGAATCATGGCAGGGGATGTAACAATACACTTGAATCCATTGCCGGTCAGATGGTTAATCGGTTATTTGTTCTCACGGAACAACCCCAACTAAACAGGAGGTAGGCCTTCTTGGTTACCTGTCAGACATTATGTCTATCAATCTTGACTCATGAATGATTTTTAAAGGTCAGGGTTTCTATTGGACAGCTTGACTCATAGCTCGATCTTACAAAGTCCACATTGTGGCATGCAATCTTGATTATTAATTGGAGAAAAAAAGTAGTTCTTATGACCCATAGTGGATTCTGGCGCCAAGGAGCTGTTTTGGGGCTCGAAAAAAGATATTGTTCTTTTAGCAGGATTACGTAAAAAGGGATTTGACAAAATTTATTATTAATATCAATAATAAACCTAAATATCTGTTTTAAAAGCAGTGCCCTTTAGAGAGCTCCCAAAGGGCAAGCGAGAACAGGGGAAAAACTTATGCCCGAGTGGCTTAAGTATTTTGCTCTGATCCTTTCTCTAATCAATAATCCGCAGCCCAAAAAACATGGACTGGACCACATGAAACAGAAACAAAGGAAGGAAACAGGGATAAGCCGACGTCGATTTTTTCAGATTGTTGCCCTGTCCGGAGCGGCAGGTTTTTGTTGGCAGTACGGCCTGAAAACGAAAAATCAAACCGGCCAGGTAGTTCGGCAAAGCCGGACAATGATGGGGACCCAGATCAACTTGGTCGTGTACGGACCGGACCGTGACAGCTGCGAGGATGCCATCCAATCCACATTTGCCCGGATGGATGAACTCATCGGCATGCTCAGCAGGCATAACCCTGAAAGTGAACTTTCTACTCTTAACCGGCAAGGTTTCCTGGAACGTCCTGGTAACGACATTCGTGAGGTCCTTCTGCTTGCTGATCAGATAAGCAAATCGACCAGCGGGGCTTTTGATGTTACGGTTCTCCCCCTGCAGGAACTCTATAGCCACAGTATAATCGAGAACTCCCTGCCCGCGCATGAGGCCATTAATACAGCCCTGCAGCTGATAGATTACCGAAAAATCGACATCCGGCAGCACTCGATAACCCTTAGGAAACAGGGTATGGCCGTCACATTTGACGGCATCGGCAAAGGGTTTATCGTGGATCAGGGTGTTGGGATCCTCAAATCAAAGGGGTTTGCCAGTGTTTATGTAGAGGCCGGCGGTGACCTGATGATTTCCGGTGCCAAGGCCGGCAAAAGGCCATGGCAGATCGGCATTCGCAATCCCCGGCCGGCAACATCGAACGAATTGATTACCGTCAGTCTGACCAACAGGGCAGTGGCGACTTCCGGCGACTATATGCAGCCATTCAGCGCTGATCTGCGCCATCACCATATCATTGATCCACGAACCGGCATTTCGCCTCCCGAGCTTGCCAGCGCTACTGTGATTGCTCCCACCGCTGCTCTGGCAGACGGCCTTGCCACTGCGGCCATGGTTATGGGACCTGAAAAATCACTTAAACACTTTGCATCAATACCCGATTGTGAATGTTTATTAATAGGCAAGGATCTTAGGAATTACCAAACGACCGGATTCAACAGCTAGGATGCAGAAATTTCACCTCAAAAAAGGCCTTAACATTCCACTGCAGGGTGCTCCAGAGCAGGTTATCAGGCCTGGTCCTTACATCAGCCAGGTGGCACTGGTTGCTGATGACTATATCGGCCTCAAACCTGCGATGCTGGTCGAAGAAGGGGATCATGTCAAATTGGGCCAGCAGTTGTTCACGGATAAGAAAAACCAGGGTGTTATTTTCACTGCTCCCGGCTGTGGAATAGTAAAAAAAATCAAACGCGGCCCGAAAAGAAAATTTGAGGAACTGGTAATTGACCTGGAAGGTGATGAGGCCGTTACTTTTCAAGGGCTGGATGGCCGAAAGCCATCAGTTCTCCCATCGAATGAGATCCGACAGACCCTGCAGGAATCAGGCTTATGGTGTAGTTTCCGGACCCGTCCCTACGGCAGAATCCCGGCAATTGACACCGTCCCTTCTTCCCTTTTTGTGACGGCAATTGACACGGCACCCCTGGCCGCTGACCCGGCCGTCATCATTAAGGAGTACAAAGATGATTTCTGCCTGGGACTGGAGATCTTGCGACAGTTCCTGCCCGTTCCCGTGAACCTCTGCCTGGCCGATGGTTTTGACGTCTCCGGGCTGCCGAGTGAGGGTATCAATTATTACTCATTCCGCGGACCGCACCCTGCCGGTCTGCCGTCCACCCATATCCATCTCATCGATCCGGTCCATGCCGGGAAACAGGCCTGGCAGATCTGCTACCAGGATGTCATCGGGATCGGCCACCTTTTCAGGACCAACCAGCTGATGACTGAGCGTATTGTCGCAGTGGGAGGACCGGGTGTAAAGAAACCAACCCTGCGCCGTACCCACTCCGGTGCCCTTATCGAGCAGATCTGCACCGGACAGCTTGACCTCAGCACAGTGTACAGGGTTATCTCCGGCTCTGTACTGGAAGGCAGACACGCCGCCGGCATATATGCCTATCTCGGACGCTACCACCGGCAGGTCAGTGTTATTCAGGAAAAAAACGGCCGCGCTTTTTTTGGATGGATGATGCCGGGCGGGGATCGTTTTTCCAGTACCGGCCTTTTTCTTTCATCATTTCTGTCGAAAAAAACATTTTCCATGATAACTGCAGCTTGGGGTGGACAAAGGGTTATCTTCCCTTTGGGAACATATGAAAGGGTTATGCCTCTTGATATCATGGCTACGTCCCTCCTGAAAAGCCTGGCTGTTGGAGATACGGAAAAATCATCTGCCCTGGGATGCCTGGAACTCATTGAGGAGGACTTGGCCCTATGCAGTTTTGTCTGCCCCGGGAAAAATGACTATGGCCCCATGCTGCGGAATATTCTGACAACCATTGAAAAAGAAGGCTGAACCTACCCGGTACATTTATGAAAGTTTTTAGCAAATTTCTCGATAAAATAGCTCCAAAATTCCTGAAAGGAGGCCCCCTGGAGCGTTTGTACCCATTGTACGAAGCCCTCGACACCTTTCTTTTTGCCAGTGACCGGGTAACCGAAAGAGCACCGCATGTACGTGATGCCGTGGACATGAAGCGGATCATGATCACGGTTCTCATCTCCCTTTTACCCTGTGTCATCATGGCCATGTGGAACACCGGACTCCAGGCAAACGCTGCTCTGCAGACCATGGGAATTGATGTACCTGCAGGCTGGCGGGGCTTGGTTATGGCACCTGTCGGCTGTGACCCGGCCAGTCATCTTTCCAACCTGGTGCACGGCAGCCTCTATTTTCTCCCCATCTACATGGTGACAATGATTGTGGGAGGTATATGGGAGTTGGCCTTCAACCTGATCCGCGGCCATGAGATGTCCGAAGCCTTCCTGGTAACCGGCCTGCTGTTTCCCCTGACCCTGCCGCCTACCATTCCGCTCTGGCAGGTTGCTGCAGGCATCACTTTCGGTGTCATTTTTGCCAAGGAGGTGTTCGGCGGGGTCGGCCACAACTTCATGAACCCGGCGCTGGTTTCCAGGGCCTTTGTTTATTTCGCCTATCCTATACAGATGAGTGGTGACCAGATATGGACCGGTGTAGACGGATTTACCGAGGCAACCCCTTTGGGGACCCTTGCCGCGGCCAAACCCGAACAGGTCATGGAGGCGCTCGACATAACCTGGAACCAGGCTTTTTTAGGGACCATACCTGGCTCCATGGGTGAAACATCCGCCTTGGCCTGCCTGCTTGGTGCCGGTATATTACTGATTACCGGTATCGCTTCCTGGAGGATCATGACTTCCATGCTCATCGGCGGACTCGGCATCAGCTTTGGGTTCTGGTTCCTGGGCAGCACGACAAACCCGCTGTTCGGCATACCTCCCCACTGGCACATGGTACTGGGCGGCTTCGCCTTTGGTTTGGTGTTCATGGCCACCGACCCGGTATCGGCTGCCAACACGCTTACCGGCCAATGGATCTACGGTGCGTTTATCGGTGTACTGGCGATTCTGATCAGGGTGGTTAATCCTGCCTTTCCGGAAGGCGTGATGCTGGCCATTTTGCTGGGCAATGTTCTAGCTCCGCTGATCGACTATTTTGTTGTGCAGGCTAACATCAAACGAAGGATACTCCGTCATGGGTAAAGAGCCTGCTGCCAAACCTTTTTACTCTGTCCTGGTGCTGGCCTTTGCCTGCTCGGTGCTTGTTGCCGGTGCTGCTGTTGGCCTGCGGCCCATGCAGGAAGCGAACCGTCAGCTTGACCAGAAAAAAAATATCCTTCGTGCTGCAAACCTGTACGATAAAAATAAATCGGTCGATACCCTGTTCTCGGTTATCGAAACAAGGATTATCGAACTGACCACCGGAGAATTTATCCCTGAAAGTCAAGTCTCCCCGGAATCTTACAACCAGTTGAAAGCCGCACTCAGTTCCGATTTCGGTCGTTCCCTGGACAAGAAAGATGACATTGCAGGTTTGGGGCGGCTGGAAAAATATGCCCTGGTCTACCTGGTCAGAGATGGCGATAAAACAATACAGGTAATCCTGCCCGTCAGGGGCAAAGGGTTATGGTCAACTATGTACGGCTATGTTTCTCTTGACGCTGATCTTACAACCATTCGCGGCATCAGTTTTTATGAACATGGTGAAACTCCGGGTCTCGGAGGTGAAATCGACAATAAAAAATGGCAGGCAGGCTGGCAGGGCAAAAAGATGTACAGTCCGTCGGACACCATTGCCCTGCAGGTGGTTAAAGGAAAAGCACCAACCACAGGTGATAATACGCAGTACAGTATTGATGGCTTGTCCGGAGCCACGATGACTGCTAATGGGGTTAATGACCTTATGCATTTCTGGTTCGGAGAGCATGGTTTTAAACCGTTTCTTGATCACATAAAAAGCAAGGGGGATTAAATGGCTGAATCCAACCGTGAACTGTTGACCAACTCCATACTGCACCGCAATCCTATTGCCCTTCTTGTCTTGGGCATCTGTTCGGCCCTGGCGGTCACCTCGCAGATGATAACCGCCCTGGTCATGTCCATCTGTGTCATCCTGGTCGTGGCCTTCTCAAGCCTCACTATCAGTATTGTCCGCTTCCATATACCCAACATTGTGCGTATCGGAATCCAGATAACCGTCATCGCCACCCTGGTTATCCTGATTGACCAGTTTCTTAAGGCTTTTTATTTTGACCTGTCCAAACAACTTTCCATCTATGTAGGCCTTATCATTACTAACTGTATAGTCATGGGCCGGGCCGAGGGTTTTGCAATGAGCAATCCTCCCGTCCCCAGCTTTATTGACGGCATCGGCAATGGCCTCGGTTACGGACTGGTCCTGATATTTGTGGCCTTTTTCAGGGAACTGCTGGGCGCCGGCACTCTTTTCGGCTACGAAATACTGAAACTGTCATCAGAAGGCGGCTGGTATGTCCGCAACGGCCTCTTTATTCTGCCGGTCAGTGCTTTCTTTCTTATTGCCACCTTTATCTGGCTGTTCAGAACCATATATCCTGAACAACAGGAGAATGAATAATGAGTAACAAACATGAAGCAGGTGATACCCTGCAAAGTTATGAACCCTGTGACTGGTTACAATAATGAACCACTATTTTGACATCATTTTCAGATCCATCTTTATTGAAAACCTGCCGCTGACCTTTTTCCTGGGAATGTGTACTTTTTTGGCCATCTCCAAACAGGTAAGGACTGCAATCGGCCTTGGCATTGCCGTGCTCGTGCTCTTGGTCATAACGGTGCCCATCAACAACCTGATTCTGAACTTCTTGCTCAAACCCGGTGCCCTTGCCTGGGCCGGTCAGCCGGACCTTGACTTAACGTTTCTTGGCCTGTTGACCTATATTGGCGTAATCGCTGCCACAGTCCAGATCCTGGAAATGTTTCTTGATCGCTTTTCACCTGCCCTATACAACATCCTTGGCATCTTTCTGCCGTTGCTTACGGTCAACTGCGCCATATTCGGCGGGACCCTGTTCATGGTGGAACGTGACTACAGTTTTGGGGAGAGCGTGGCCTACGGGTTCGGAGCAGGGGCCGGATTTTTTCTGGCCGTGGTGCTACTGGCAGGCATCCGGGAAAAACTTGAATATGCCAATCCTCCTGCCGGGTTGCGAGGATTGGGCCTGACCTTCATCAGTGCCGGCCTGATCGCCCTGGCGTTCATGGGACTGGCAGGGTTTTAGAATAAACAACCATTTACAACAAACACACATGCCGGGAGACAGATTTAATTTTTCTACCAGACTAAGGGGACAGTCACATGAATGAAATCATTTTCGGTGTACTTTGCTTTCTGATCATTCAGCTGATCTTGGTCACCCTGATTGTCCTGGCCAGGAAAACTCTTGTACCCAGTGGGGATATTTTCATCCTCATCAATGATGACAAGAAAATTACCACCGAGACCGGCGGAAAACTGCTGACCACACTGGCCCAACAGGAAATCTATCTTTCGTCCGCCTGCGGTGGCGGTGGAACCTGCGGTCAATGCAGGGTTGTGGTAGACGAAGGCGGCGGGGCTATCCTGCCGACCGAGCGCTCCCTGATAAATAATGCCGAAGCCAGGACCGGGGTCCGACTTTCCTGCCAGGTACCGGTCAAGCATGACCTCAAGATACATGTGCCGATGGAAATGCTTGATGCAAGAAAATGGCATTGCTCGGTCCGCTCGAATATCAACCTGGCCACCTTTATCAAGGAACTGGTCCTGGAATTGCCTCCCGGTGAAGAGGTCAATTTCAAGCCGGGCGGCTTTATCCAAATAGAGGTGCCGCCTCATGCGCTTTCCTATTCCAGTTTCGATATTGATGAACGGTTCCTGGCCGATTGGAAAAAATTCAAGATGTTCCAGTATTCTTCCCATGTCCATACACCTGTAACCAGGGCCTACTCCATGGCCAACTATCCGGGCGAAAAAGGCATTATCAAGTTGAACGTTAGGATTGCCAGTCCACCGCCAGGAGGACCGGTTGATATACCGCCCGGCCAGGTTTCATCGTATATTTTCAACCTGAAACCAGGAGACGAGGTGATCATTTCCGGACCTTTCGGTGAGTTCTTTATCGAGGAGAGCGATTCGGAAATGGTTTACATAGGAGGCGGCGCCGGCATGGCACCGCTGCGCAGTCATATCTTTGAACTGTTCAAGGCCCGGCAAACCAAACGCAGGGTATCGTTCTGGTACGGCGGGCGAAGCTCACAGGAGCTTTTTTACGCCGAAGAATTTGAGGAACTTGCCAGGCAGCACGAGAACTTTTCTTTTTATGCGGCTCTCTCCGAGCCTCTGCCGGAGGACAACTGGCACGGCCTGACCGGCTTTATCCACCAGGTCCTTTTTGATAACTACCTGCAAGAACACCCGGCTCCGGAAGATATCAACTATTATATGTGCGGGCCGCCCATGATGACCAAGGCCGTGTTGGCAATGCTCGACAACCTGGGCGTTGAGCCGGAAAATATTCACTTTGACGATTTTGGCGGCTGAGGATACATAAAATGTCCGATTTCCTTCTCACTCTGGCTATTACCTTTGTCGTCTTTACAGCCATTGCAATGCTCATCAATTACTGCCGACGACGACTCAGGAAAACCCCGCACGGCCTGACCGGCATGTGTCATCATGAGGGCGGCAGAATGTGTGAGAGATGCGGGGATTCAATGAGGGATAAGGACCGTTGATTTTTTTCTGCAAAAGCGGTGCGCATAGAAATTGACTATGCGCCCAGTTTTTCTGAAATTCTCATAATCCTTGGGGTGTTGGCAGCCGGAGTGTTGGTGGTGACCTTGTTCATCAGTCCGGCCCTGGTTATTCTTTCAAGATACAAGGAAGATACTCAGCAATCCGAAGCCGACGTTCTATAGATATGCAGGTCGAATTTTATTGATTAAGCGGTTAATTTCATATTAAAGTCTATACAGAATTTTCCAGGACAATTTTCCTGGCAGCAATAAATAACTCCGAGTCAAAAGGTCTACGTTCTTTTGGAATATGATCTGCGGCCGATAGGGTGTGGCTGGAAACAACCATACCTCCCGTGTTTGGAAAGGAGTATTAATGAAAGAGCAATATACAAATCCCCCAAATAATGTTTCAGGTACCTGCCTGGTAGATAATCATGGCCGGCCTATTACATACCTGCGGCTGGCCATTACCGACCGCTGCAACCTGCGCTGCAGGTATTGCCGCCCTGAAGAGGGTATCCCTTTTGTTCCCCACGAAGAAATTCTCTCCTTTGAAGAACTCGAGAGTCTTACAACCATTTTCTGCAGAATGGGGGTTGATAAGGTTCGTGTTACCGGAGGGGAGCCTTTTGCCCGAAAAGGGTGCCTGTCATTCCTGCAGCGGTTGCGTGAAATAGAGGGGCTTCGCTTTCTGCATATTACAACAAACGGGGTAGAGACAGGCCAATATCTTGATGCCCTGGCTGGACTCGGCATTGACGGCATAAACCTCAGTCTTGACACACTTGATAAGCAGCGATTCAGGCAGATCAGCAGGCGTGATTATTTTGATAATGTCATGCAGACACTGCATGGAATTATCGAGCGCGAAATCCCGCTTAAAATAAACAGCGTTGTCCTTGAGGATACGAGCGATGAGGAAATCGCTAGCCTGGCGGATCTTGCCCGTAAATATCCAATCACCTTGCGGTTCATTGAAAGGATGCCATTTTCCGGAATTGTCCGATCGAAAAAGCTGGTAAACGGCAACCTCCTTAGGCGGCTCAAAAGGATTTTTCCTGCATTGGATGAGTACCAACTGAACTCGGCGACAACTGCACGTATTTTTTCACTGCCCGGTTATAAGGGATCACTTGGTTTGATCCAGGGATATTCCAGACTATTTTGTGCAACATGCAATAAGGTCCGCATTACACCCACAGGCATGCTGAAAACCTGCCTGTATGATAACGGTGTGCTTGATCTTAAAAAGATGCTGCGTAAAGGAGCAGGCCCTCAGGAGATAGAATCGGCCATTATCAATTGCGTCCAGAATCGCTGCGTAAACGGCCATGAAGTGGAACTGAATGCCAAACGGGACATGGAGCCATCCATGGCCAGTATCGGCGGTTAGTAAAACAAAATTTCAAGGAGTGTTAATTAAATGATTGATGTGAGTCCAAAGTTTAACTCGTTACGGTATGCGTGGCAGAGGGATATTTATATGGAAAACAGGCAACCCTGAAGAAGGTATTTGATAAAACCGTGCCTAAGGGTGATGTTACCGAAGTCGCCAGGGCTGCCGGAATTTTTGCTGCGAAGCGTTGTGCTGACTGGATTACATTCTGTCATCCTATTCCCCTTGACTGGATGGAAGTAAAACTTGAACCCGGTAAGAATAAAATTAAGGTTACTGCCGAGGTCCGTTCTGTATGGAAGACCGGCGTTGAGATGGAGGCAATTACCGCAGTGTCGGCAGCGCTTTTAAATGCCTATGATATGCTGAAACCTTTGGATGATTCACTTTCCTTTGGGGATATCTGCGTGGTGAACAAAAAAGGCGGCAAAAGTGATTTTTCCGATTCTTTTAAAAAGGATATCAAGACTGCGGTCCTGGTGATGTCTGATTCCACCCATGCCGGAAAACGCAAAGATAAATCCGGTAAAATAGTCAAAGAATTTTTGGCGGACAAACCTGTACAGGTGGAGGTGTATGAAGTGCTTCCCGATGACAGGGAAGTAATATCAGACAGGCTGCGCCGGCTGGCTGATGATGAAGAGATAAAATTGATCTTTACTACAGGCGGTACCGGGCTCGGGCCCCGGGATGTAACTCCGGAAGCCACCCTGACAGTAATTGATCGGACAGTACCCGGCATTGTCGAGGCGATCAGGAGCCATGGCAAGGACCGCACCCCCTTTGCCATGCTCTCGCGCGGTGAGGCTGGGGTGAGGAAGGATAGCCTCATAATCAATCTGCCCGGCAGTTCCAAGGGTGCCATTGAAAGTCTGCAGGCACTCTTTCCAGGGCTGTTGCATATCTTTCCCATGATGCAGGGGAAAGGACATGGAAAAACAAAAAAAGAGACAAAGAAATGATTCCAATTCCATCATGCTGGTGTCCGCCCTGCAGGAGGCAGGTGCATCAGTATATTCGTCCGCTGCTCTTTACAGGGCGCGGCAGGAATATAACGTGGAAAACGATTACCGCCATGGCAGGCGGAGAAATTGTCAATAATGGTAAAAGAACAAATTTTATCCGGGTGAAACTTGAACAGAAGCAGGGACAATTGCCCCAGATTATTGATATCAAAAAGCAGGGATCCCACATGCTGAGCTCAATCGTCAATGCAGACGGCTACATCATCCTGGAATCGGGTAAGGCTATTCAGTCCGGTGAAACCGTTAATGTCAAGGAAATACTGCCGACCCTTAAAAACGGAGCCTTTGCTGAAAACATCATAACCCGTGGTATTAATCTGACTACTTTACAGGTTGGTGACCGGCTGCAGGTCGGCGACCAGGTTGTATTGGAAATTACCCAGATCGGTAAGGAGTGCCACAACAGCGGCTGTGCAATCAAAAAGGCGACAGGTGACTGCATTATGCCCCGGGAGGGGATTTTCTCTCGGGTGATCAAAGGTGGGACTGTGGTCAAGGAAGATATCATCCTGGAGCAAACATAATAAGAAATGAATAAAAAAATTGAAAATTATGATGCATATGGAGTATTTAGTAAGTAGAAATAATTTTTAACCCAAGGCAATTGAAAATATCATGGTGCTCAATATTGTCGGCATCGTAGATAGGGAACAAAGTGAGACTTCGAGATAAGCAGCACCCCTAACGACGGGGCATAAACACCCTTGAAAACAGGGTATAAACACCCTTAAAGGCAGGGTACAAGCTCCGACTTCGAAAGCACGATGCGGACAGGTATTCCGTACGTAACTAGATGATATTATTAGGCCCCGTTGATGACTACGAGACTTTATACGAATGTATTAATATTCAATATGTCAGTTAATTCCTCGCCAAGAAAGAAAACCTTTAGCCATCTTTTTATTCACCTTCTGTACTCCACAATCGTGCCACTGTTTCTGGTTCTCCTGCTTGTCAGTGCATGCGGCAAGAAGGCGCCGATCGCAGAACCGGCTGTAGAGTGGCAACCGCCGCCGACAGTGAAGCTGGAGCCTGCCCAGCAAAACAGGATAGATAAATGGCATAAACTGATGAAAGAAAATCAACATGCACCGGTGTTGGAAAAACTTATTTCGGTGAACATGTTTTTCAATCAGCTTGTGTTCGTTGATGACTCCATCCATTGGGGCAGGGAAGATTACTGGTCCACCCCGGTTGAGTTTCTGGTCAGCAACGGTGGGGACTGTGAGGATTTTGCCACGGCGAAGTATTTTACTCTCTTAAATATGCAGATCCCTGAGGAGAAGATGCGCCTCATTTATGTGAAGTCTCTGACACTGAAAAAGCCGCACATGGTGCTCGGTTATTATTTTGTGCCCACTGCCGATCCCCTTGTTCTGGACTCCATTTTTGATGACATTCTGCCGGCATCCAGACGTAAGGATCTCTTGCCAATTTACAGCTTTAACGGAAAAAGTCTGTGGGTGGCCAAGAAAGGCAGCAGTGACCGTGTTGGTGGAGCGGACCAGCTCAGCCTGTGGCAGGAGTTGCAAAAAAGGTATCAGGGCGAGGCAATTGCCGGGGAGTTATCTGAAAAGATCAGGTGAAGGTCTGGCAGCCATAATTTCCGGTGCAGTTTACCCTCATAAATTATTTGTATTTTGAAACCTAACTCACGACAAATACTTTCATGCTTGAAAGGGCAGCGGGGGATGAGCGTCACTGAACTGATGGTGGCAATTTGCATACTTGCCATCCTGGCTGCCGTGGCTATCCCCTCATATATAAGTTATGTGCAGCAGGCCAGGGTGGTATCCCTGGTTATCCCCAGGCTGCATACCATTCAAACCAGTATCGGGCTGTTCTTTTCAGTGCATCAGAAACTGCCTTTCAGCAGTGATGTTGATGATATCTTAAAGGATTGCAATACTGAAAATCTTGATGTGGTTCTATCAGCCGGTACAATTATTATGACTATTAAAGCTGCGGAGCGGGCTTCCAAGCTACATATACTGAACGGCAAGGTGCTGATTGCCTCGCCGGTGATCAGTAAAAGTAAAATTACTTCCTGGCACCTGGATGGAGAACTGGCTGACCGGCTTATGATCAACTATTAAGAATTCTCGACAGGCTCCTAGGCAGGAATATACCGGGAATGGTCAGCGGGAACAGACACTCATCACCTGTTTCATGTCTGTTTTGCCAAGAAAGGTGTTGTGAATACCGTCCTGCAGAAGGGTGGTCATGCCGCCCTTGATCGCCACTTCACGGAGGTCATCAACCAGGCAGCGGTCGATAATCTGCATTTTTAAGGTCCGGTCTCCCAACAGCAGTTCATACAATCCTGTCCTGCCACGGTAACCCACATCGTTGCACTCCTTGCACCCTTTTGGCTGATGCAGAGTCAGGTCGTCTGTATATGGAATATTTACCCGTTCATCATAAAATTCACCATACAGGTTTTTGATATAGTCAAACTCCCGCTGATCAGGGTGGTACGGTTCCTTGCATTCAGGGCAGAGAACCCGGGTAAGGCGCTGGGCCAGGATACCGAGCAGGGAATCGGCAAAGTTGAACGGATCCATGCCCATGTCAATCAACCTGGTGATGGTTTCCGGGGCGGAGTTGGTATGCAGTGTGCTGAATACCAGGTGGCCGGTCAGAGAGGCTTCAATACCCATTTTAACAGTTTCGTGGTCTCGCATCTCGCCGACCATGATTACATCCGGGTCAGCCCGTAGAAAGGCCCGCATGGCCTGGGCAAAGGTCGGACCGGCCTTGGGGTTGACCTGCAGCTGCCGCAAGCCGTACTGGGTGATCTCCACCGGCTCCTCGGCAGTCCAGATCTTGCGTTCCGGTGTATTGATGAAGTTCAGGGCTGAATGAAGGGTGGTGGTCTTGCCGGAACCGGTGGGGCCAACAACCATGATGATGCCGTAGGGTTTCTGGATGATGCCTTTAAAACGTTCAAAAGTTTCCTGGCGCATCATCTGGTCAAGGGGAATCGGTTCGGCAGAGGCCAGCAGCCGCAGAACGACATCTTCATTGTTGCCGGTGGTGGGTATAGTGGCAATACGCAGCTCTATGATCCGGTTATTGTTTGTTCTGAAGCGGATCTTGCCGTCCTGGGGCTTTCTCTTTTCCGCGATGTCCATTTTGGCCATCACCTTGATCCTGGATACCACCGACTTGATGTAGCCGCGTGGTACAGTCAGGGCATTCTGGCACCTGCCGTCTATGCGGTAACGGACAACCGCATCGTTTTGATTACCGTATGGTTCTATATGTATATCTGATGCCATCTGGTAATTGGCATCCTCAATTATTTTGCGAACCAGAAGAACTACGGCATTATCGTTGATATCGGCATCATCAAAATCATCGGTTTCTCCTATGACCGGTTCATGGAGATCCTGCAACTCGTCAAGAATATCACCAACCGATTTGTCGGAGCCACGGGATTTCATTGCCCCCTTGAAAGAATGCAGGAACTGGATAATATCCTCTTTAAGGGAAAAGCGGAGTTCTACTTTAGGGATACGGTAAAGCTGCTGGACCTCCTGTACCTGAAACTTATTATGGGGATCGTTGATTGCCAGGATGAGTTCATCGCCGGTGCTGTGCAGCGGCACCCAAAGACCGCGGAGGAAGAAGTCAATATTCTTGCCTTTAATGAAATCAATGGGATTGTAGATCGTGCTGCTTAAATCTTCGAATTTTACTCCATAATATTCAGCCAAAGCGTGACCCAACTGTTTTCTGCTTAAATCAAAATCATCAATCAGGACTTTTTCGATATCCCTATTCTCTTCATCAGCCTTGGATACAACTTTTGCCAATTCATCTTCGGAAATGACACCATTAATAATGAGTTGTGTATATGGTTTTTGGGTCAGCTGGCTGTCTTGAATTCTTGGTTTCTGTTGTCCCGTTTTTTTGTGGGTAGGGCGGTGTTCTGCAATAAAACGTCCCAGCGCTTCAGCAATCGCCGTCAGGTTCTGTTCTTCATCATCTGTGAACTTTTTTTTATTTTTCTTGTTGAGAAGCTGGATGACGCCGTAAAGGGTTTCATTAGTATAAATTGGCGCAGACAGGACCTGCCTGGTCGTGAACTTTGTCTTGTTATCCCACTCTCGGTTAAAACTTATTTCCGGATCTATGGCTTGTAATTCCTGTTCATTATAAGGATCAGCAACATTAAGCGTACGCCCGGTCAAGGCGGTAAAACCTGCCAGGCTGCTTTTGTCGATAGGCAACCGTATTTCCTGCCGCAAACGTCCCGCTTTAATCCTGGAGACGATCTCTTTTTTCTTGTTATCGGCAACATATATGGTAAATGCCTGGGCAGCAAAATAATGTCGCATCTCCTGCTTGAGGCCCATGAGCAGTTCATTGAAGTTTTTGGCGGAACGAAAA
>PJEL010002737.1_pt1 | contig 15782 bp, 12 predicted proteins | sample 1853271 | NCBI WGS metagenome assembly PJEL01 (sample SAMN08108733, study PRJNA415343) | Invertebrate metagenome, whole genome shotgun sequencing project. | host: Globobulimina | place: Sweden: Gullmar Fjord | collected 2015-08
CCTTAACGCTCAATGGGGTTTTTCTTAAAGAAAAGCCGGATTGAGCTTATGATAAAGCTAAGATTCTGGCCTTTCATCCCCTGTCTAAAGACCAGGGGCTTTCCCGGCTTTTCTAGTAAGGCAGGAAAGAGGGGGCCTCACAAAGCCTCACTCGTCAGTTGCCACTCGCGCACAATCTCACGATGAATCGTTACATTCTCTAAAAAGGAGCGTCGCAGCATTTCGTCCTTAATTTTTATGGCCTGCTTTTGCAGGTGTTGGTAGGCTGTATTTAAAAAATTTTGAGCGCGAGAGTCTTGATTGGCCTTTAAGACTTGGTAACAAGTCATATAAACCCGAAACAGATCCTCGCCCTTGAGCGTATCATGCTCTAAATAATCTAGAATCGCTTCGACCTGAACTTGGGCTTGATCAAGTTTGTCCTGCCTTAAAGCAACCTGGGCCAGACCGGCTTGGTCTTCGCTAATAAGGTGTAACTGCCCCGCTTCTTGTCGAACCTGTAACGCCCGCCTATATGATTTGTTTGCTGTTTCCAGCTTGCCCAGGCCGAGCCATACATTGCCCAGATAAGTCAGGACATAGCCAATCCCTTCCCGATCGCCAATCTGTTCATAAATTTTCAGGGCCGTTTCAAGATACTGTTGGGCCAACTCATAGTTCTCCAGGCGATAATACAAATTGCCAAAGCCTTCCAAACTTATCGCTTCACCCTGTCGGTCGTGGATCTCACGCCGGATAAGCAGCGCCTGCTCAAGATACTCTTTAGCCTGAGCGTAATTGCCCAGAGATATAGCTACATGACCAAGATTACTCAACATGGCGGCTTCTTCTCGTAAGTTGTTAAGCTCACGATAGATATGTAGTGCCTGTTGATCGTAAATACGGGCTTGAGCATAATCCCCCTGATCAAAATAGAGATTGCTAAGGATACGCAAGTTATAGGCTTCCATCTGAGGCAACTGACCCCGGGCATACGATAGACTTTGCTCCAACTGAGCTTGAGCTGCTTCAAACTTGCCTTGATGCCAGAGAGCACGTCCCCACCAAAGATGACCGGCCGCAATAATCACCTTCGAGTTGATATTTCGACCTAAATCAAGCGCCGACTGAGCCGCCAAAATTGCCTGGTCAGTCTTGATCTGTTCAGAAAGAAAAAATGCCTGTTTAATTAGCAGGTTGCCTAGAAGCATTTGCAGTTCCGGTTCTAGCTGCGCTAATAACGCCACTAATGATCGTATCCGATTAGCTGCAATCTCGCAGACCATTATTCCCTCTTCAAATAGCCCCATAAGATAATAAAAGTTTGATAAGGCCTCAAGACTTTGCTTTATCATCTCGACTTTAAGATAAGTCACCGCCCATTGCCATGCTTGGCGAATGTTTTTGATCTCATCCCTAATCTCAACCAGTGCTACTCGGGCCTGACGGTCATTAAGGGTGCTTTCTCTTTGCTGGATAAAAGTTAGATAATATAGGGCGTGTCGATCTTCTATTTGCGTTAGAAGCCCGTTTAAATTCGGTTGACTTGACAAGTCAGCCAATTTCTCTGCCGCAAATTGGCGCAGTAATTCGTGAAGTTGATAGCGGCCCGGCATGATCAACTGTACCAATGATTTATCCACTAAGGCTGTTAATATCGTTGGGCTGGTCTCAGTTACCTTGCCGGCAGCCTCTTGGCTAAAATCTCCCCGAAAGATCGAGACCTGGCTTAAGGCCAGATGTTCTTGCTCAGAAAGCATTTGCCATGAGTATTCAAACACGGCTCGTAAACTGCGGTGGCGGGTTGATACATCACGCCTCGAGGTGGTCAGGAAATCTAAATCCTGCTCCACTGCCCGAGCAATATCGGCACAAGTCATCACCTTAATCCAGGTTGCAGCCAGTTCTATGCCCAAGGGCAAGCCCTCAAGAAAGCGGCATATCCTAATGACATCGGTTTGGTTGTCGTCATTTAGGGTGAAGCCTCGGCGGGTGCGATCAGCTCGTTCAGCAAACAGTTGCACAGAGCTATAGCTATGCACAGAGCTATGGCTTTGCCTACTGCTATCAATCGATGTGCCGGGTTCATTAGCCAAATTTGGAACCGCTAGGCCCTCGATCTGCATGACATATTCAGATTGTAAACCGAATTGCTCACGTGAAGTTACAAGCAGGGAAAGCTGCGGAGCATTGTTGAGCAAATCCACAATAAAATTTGTCCCACTCAACAAATGATCAAAATTATCTAACACCAAGAATAAATCTTTATGACGTAAATTGGAGAGGAGTTGTATTTTAGGCCTATCTGACTCATAGAAGGTCAAATTGAGGGTTTCAGCGATGGCAGTCGCGATAGCGTTCTCAACAAAAATTGTATCGGCTTCTTCACTATCTTGCACTTCACCGCTACTTAAACCGGCCAAGTCAACAAACCAAACCCCGTCGGCAAAGTGTGCTAGGGCTTGTTTAGCAGCAGCCAGAGCCAACCGCGTTTTGCCAATCCCACCACTGCCAACTAACGTGATTAAACGATAGAGCGGGTCTAAAAGCAGTTGCTCAAGCTGTTTTAACTCGGTTTCGCGCCCAAAGAAGGGGGTTAGCGCCGGCGGTAAGTTAAACGCAGGTCTGAGATCGGCTGAAGCGGAAGGCAGGCCTTTTTCATTTTCTTGACCTACCGCATACTCAGACAAATTTTCAGTTCGTATCTGTTCGTATAAGCGGTCAGTCTCCGCGCTTGGTTTAACCCCCAACTCTTTAGCTAAAGTTTGGTGACAAGTTTCATACTGCGCCAAGGCTGCGGCTCGCTGCCCGCGCAAAGCCAAAGTTTGCATTAATTGCTGGTGGGCTTCTTCAAGCCAGGGTTCCAGACTTAATTGGCGCCGAACATACTGTTCGGCCTGGGCATAATCGCCTTGCTGGAAATGATGCTTGGTCAGAACTTCACAAGCCTGTGTCATCTGGCGATGATAATACTCTTGCTGCTGCAAGCGCCAATCTTCAAACAGGGCCTTATCTGTTTGGCTCAATCCACTTAGAAATTCGCCTTGATAGAGGGCCACCATCTGCGGCAACTGTTGAAGACAAGCTTCACACAGCATACCCCCTTGATGAGTGTGGCTTTGATAGGCCGCCAGCAGCGCCTCAACAACATAGACATCACTCCAGTAGACTTCTGGGTTTATTTTGAGTTGGATAATTTGGCGGGTAGTGGTCAAAAAGGTGGGATCATTGGCCAGAATGGGGGCCAGAATTTTCCGCAGGTGGGTCAGCGTGTTTCGTAGATTGGTGCGAGCTACCCGGTCGGGATAATCACTCCACAGTAAAGCCGCAAGATCATCACGCTGATGAGGAGTGTTGGCCTTAACCGTGAGATAGATTAGCAAATCTCGGATTTTGTAGGTTCGAAATCGAGTAATAGGTTTCTGGTCGATCCAGAGTTGGACCGAGCCAAACAGGCGAAATTTGAAGGTTTTTGTAGTGGGCAACAACATGTTGAAATAGCTCAGATTTTTTAGCCACTACATATAGCCGGGTTTCATTGTCATTTCGCCCGATATGTAGTGTGAAAAACCCCCCACTAAAGTTAGGGGGCTTCTGATTTAGTACCTTAAATCAGCTCAAATGGGGTTTTTCCTGGATTTGATATATCAAATCAGAAAAGCCGGATTGAGCTTATGATAAAGCTAAGATTCTGGCCTTTCATCCCCTGTCTAAAGACCAGGGGCTTTCCCGGCTTTTCTAGTAAATTTGCAAAAATGTAACTTTTTTCGACTTCAACATGTTCCGGTAGGACTGCACTTAACCGTGAAAGGCTTTAGCTAGGGTCGTAACCCGACGATTCCAAGCCTGACACGCGGGTTGCTCGCCATAATATGGCGCACTCGCTGCGAGCTTAATCACGATAGTGTGTAGAGCTACCCATGTTCCTGCCCAGTACAGAATTTGAAGGTTTTCATAGATTTGAGCTTCAATTATACCACATTCGCATACTTATTGAGAATAGAAGTATGCGTTTTGTATACGCTTGTCTGGTACAGTTTGGGTAAATTTCAAGATGAGCATCGATGAAACATCCACCTTCTGAAGTCCAGATTTACCTGCTGCGGCTGTGGCCAGACAAGATCGGTCGGTCCTGGCAGATTATGCTGAAATGTGCGGCCACAGATAAACGCCACGTTTTTCGGGATTTGCAACAATTGACTGATTTTTTACAAAAACAAATAGAGCGAAATCAAAATGATACCAATTAAACGATTACTCATAAAAAGGGCGGCCATATCTTGTGGATTTGCACCGGTCTTAAATCCCAGCCGTATCTTTATGCTGCCGGTTGGGGGCACTAAGATAGTGCAGGTGGCGGTAGCAAAGCCATAACCCAAACAAGCCGTAATCAAACAGAGTTTGCCGGGCAAGTTCCATCCTAAACTCTGTTTAGGATGGAGTCTGCTGAGTAGTTACAAATTTATTTTATTCAAATTACCCCAGACCAGGAGGTCAAAATAATGTTAAATGACATCCAAAATAAAAAGTTAAGCCATTTTTTCAATATCCTGGATGTTGATCAAAACAGTTACATCGAGGAAACCGACTTTATGGTCCATGTTGACCGGATAGCAGAGTTAAAAGGGATAGATCGCAACTCTTCCGTGTATGAACAGCTTCGCACAGAGCAAATGGTTTGGTGGACTGAACTTGCGGAGATGATGGATACAAATAAAGACGCTCGAATTACGTTAGAAGAGCATTTGAGTTTCTGGACTGCCGTGAATGGCATGGCGGCTCAAGAAAAAACACAGGACGAAACGCCGACCCTGGATCAAATTGATCAATCTGCCGATCAGACATTTAAGGTTCTGGATCAACAAAATGGACAAAAAAAGGTAATCTTTGGAATTAATATTATTTATGGAGATATATATATGACCGCAGCGATGAATTTCAAACGTACAGTTGTAACATTAATGGTAGCGATTGTTGCTACCACTATTTTGATGGGCGGATTGGTGGTATTTCCCACCGAAGCTCAAGGACCCGACGCAGCCCAGGTGGCTGGCCCGGCCATAAAATTAAGATCCCGAACGTTTACCCCATCTGCCGGGCTAGATACGGCCCTTCAATCAGGGATCCGAAGCCAGGGTAATGGGCGGGTGCATGTGATGATTCAACTAGCCCACCTTCCTGATGAAAGTGAACGGGCAGACCTGGCCGCGGCCGGCATTCAGTTGTTATCTTACATCCCGGACAACACCTGGCTGGCATCTGTTACAGCCAATCAGGTTCAGACCCAAACCATAAGCACTAACAATTCTATCCACTGGATGGGAGCTATTCAAACAACGGATAAAATTAATCCCTCAATCCAGGCCAATGGAGTGGGGGGGTGGGCCACAAACTCGGATAGCTCTGTTGTCTTGGATGTCAGTTTTCATGACGATGTAACAACTGAGGAAGCCAAGGCCGTGGTTGCCGGACACGGGGGTACAATTGAGATGGACAGCCCGGATTTTCACCGTATCATCGCCCGTTTCTCCAGTGCCGATGCGGTCACAGCCTTAGCAGCAGAAGATAAGGTGGTCTGGGTTGATAATGGCCCCACCCCGCGGTCAGTCCGTAATGATGACGCCCGGAACAATACCGGGGTAAATACTATTCAACAACAGCTTCCTGGTCTCAATGGGCAGGGGGTTGTTTTAGGCGAGTGGGATGGCGGGGCCATTGACAATCATCCTGATTTTACCGCTCGATTGACCGTGGTTGAAGGAGGAACAGCTGATTTTCACGCCACCCACGTTGCCGGAACAATGGCCGGCGATGGCCGAAACAGCGTAAATCAAGGGGGAACGGCTTTCCAATGGCGAGGGGTAGCGACCGCAGCCAAGATCATCTCTTACAACTTCAATGGAGATACGGCCGCTGAACACAATGGGGCCATTAACACCTACAAGATCGACCTCTCTCAAAATTCGTGGGGGCCAACAATTAACCAGAACGAAGGCAATTGTAATCTGTATGGGGATTATGATGCCGATAGCCGGGCTTATGACCAAATCGCCACCGGTATTTATTCCAAACAGATACTGATTGTGTTTGCCGCCGGTAATGCCCGGGACACTACAGCCGCAAGCGGACAAGGCTGCAAACCTAACGGCGTTGCTACTAATCAGTATTATACAAATATCGACAGCATTGCCGGCACTAAGAACATTATCAGCGTGGGAGCCACCAACTCTAACGACGACTCAATGACCACTTTTAGCGATTGGGGGCCGATGGATGATGGCCGGATCAAGCCAGATGTTGTCGCTCCCGGAGATCAAACAGGAGTAGGAGCAAACGAAATTTATTCTACGGCGCTTAATGGACAGTACAACCAATCAAGTGGAACCTCAATGGCCGCCCCCCACGTGTCGGGTATCGCGGCTCTGCTTATCCAACAATATCGGACCACCTACGGCGGCAATGCCCTACCTTCTTCCATCAAAACAGTGCTAATTCATTCTGCCAAAGATATGACCGATGGCAGCACTTTTTACAATAACGGACCCGACTTTGCTTCAGGCTATGGCCGGGTGGATGCGATTGAAGGGGTCAATGTTATCCGCAACAAGCAAGTTCGGGAAGGACAAATTACCAATAGTATCACCGACATCTACACCTTCACCGTAACCGCCGGCCTAACCCAAACCTGGGCCACCTTGGTGTGGGATGATGCCCCCGCCACCGCGATGGCTAACCCCACCCTGGTTAACAATCTGGACCTGGAGTTAGTTGAACCCAACGGGACGACAATCCATTTACCTTGGCTTTTGGATGCAGGTAATCCGGCCAATGCGGCGGCAAAGGGGGTAGATAACGTCAACAATGTCGAGCAAGTCTATGTACAAAACCCGATGGCTGGCGTTTGGACGATTCGGGTGAAAGGGACAAACGTCCCACAAGGACCACAGCGGTACTCCTTGGTTTCTCTCTCCACGGCAGGGGAACAAGGCAAAAAGGTTTACCTCCCGATAGTCTTGAAGAATTAGGTGATTTCACTTGTATAAGATACCGTAGAACAAGATACCATCTTGTGCAAAGGGGCGAAACAAGTTGGCAACTTGCTCTACAAACATCATCCCGGAAAAAACCTGGCTCAAAATTTGAGCCAGGTTTTTTTATTTCTCCAGTCTTTGGGCATGGTTCAGAAAGCTGGATAGTTAGATTAACACTTTAGGCTCGGAGAGGTGTTGCCGGCTCTACCCCGGCCCCCGGCACAGACGCATCTGGTTTAGGAGCGACACCCATCAGGCTCATATAATCCACCGCCGCTTCCTCTTCAGCCACAGAGTCGGACATCTCCTCATCCTCCGACTCAAGCAGCTCATTCTCCGGCCAGAGGGACAAATCATCGTCGATATTCGCTTCTGTCTCTGGTTCGGGCGGGCATAGTTCAGAATCAGCGAAACTATCTTTACAAATTCTATGCCCCATTAGTGTCCAAAACAAGCGTAAAATTGGGCATGGTTTGTTTTGAATAAATGCACCTTTACAATTGAATGAGTACCGGAACGGTAAAGATATTAGGTCAATGTTGCCAAAATTAGGCAATGATTGAGGTGAGAAACCCAAGCGTATAACGTTAGCGAACTGTGTATCGTACGAAACTATGTATCGCAAGCTTCTGATTTAGTACCTTAAATCAGCTCAATGGGTTTCTCCAAGGAGAAGTGCTTCTTAACTTCTCCAAGAAGCCGACTTGAGCACAGATGGGCAAAAGATTCTGGCTCCTCATCCTTGATGAGAATTCATCCCAAGCCCACAGCGTGGGGCAGCCCACTGCGTGGGGCACTGAAGCCTAAAGCTTTGTGTGTAAAGCAGTTTTCCCAGCTTCTCCAATAATAGTAGTAGTACAATTGACAGAGTAAGGAGATAACAATGAACAACGCTACTACTACAGCGTACAGTTAGCCTGACCCGATAGAGACAATCTATCCTCCGGTCGGCCTTGCCTTGGATAGGGCCGGCAATTTATATGCGGCCGATCCGTCCTTACACCGTATGCAAATCTATACCGCCCCCTTCACCAATGGGATGACGGCCACTTTGACAATTGGGGGTTTAAACAACCCGCTTGATGTCATTTTGGATGATAAAGACAATCTCTTTATCGCCGATAGCTCAAATCATCGCCTACTCTTTTATGAAACCCCCTTGGCCTCAGGGAATACGAATCCTGATGCGGTATTTGGTCAAAATGATTTTAGTGGTACCCAGGCCAACAAAGGGGGAGCCGTGGCGGCAGACACGCTTAAGGGTGCCCTTGATGCAGACAGCAACTTGTATGTATCTGACAGCGGTAATCATCGGGTTTTGGTGTATAGGGCTGGCAATGATGGAAATAAAGATGCTACAGCCGATGTTGTCTTTGGTCAAGGGGGCAGTTTTATCAGCGGCACCGCCAACAAGGGCGGAATCAGTGCCAACAGCCTAAACTTCCCCTACGGTTTAACGCTTGATCGATTTGGCGTTTTGTTTGTGGCAGATGTAAACAACAACCGCGTGTTGGGTTATATGGATCCCCTAACCAGTGATCAAACAGCCGATATTGTGTATGGACAAAACAGCTTGTTTACAGCCAGCCTTGCAAACCAAGTCCTGCAGGTTAATAGTCAAAATCAAACAACGTTGGGTGCAGCGTTATCATTTTCGGCCGCCTTATGAAGCGATTTCCTGGATCAATGTGACTCAGGCCCAAAAAGAGGCCCTTCGGCAACGAGGAAAAGAGGGTTGGTATCCGGCCGGGGTATCCCCATTTTCTCGCCCCGATAAGACCTGGGATTCCAAATTAAGTGTGACCTTGCGCTGTAACGACGAGATTTTGGGCTGGGCGCTTTCAATACGCCATTCAAAAGAAGAACAAACTGTCGAAGTCATGTTTGTTGATCCCCCCTTACAGCCGCTTGGCCGGGGGATGATGCTTGTCGGCGAGTTGGTGCGACGCGCTATTCCTGATGGGATTAAACGCTCTTATTGGGGGGTCGCCCCAGATAATGAGCCGATGTTGCGCTGGACACGGCGGGCGTTTGAAGGGACGATTGTTGAAGAGTATGCCGAGTGGATAAGTCGGAAGACGTTGCCGTAGGGAATGACAGAATTGAGGGTGCAAAATTTACTGCTATGAACAAATCAAACCAAACGCCACAAACATCCTTCTCCGCAGATTGGGTTGCCCGCGAAAACGGCCGGACAAGCGCGTGGTTCAACCAGCCAGAACAGATGCAAATGAGGCAGATACTTGCCGATCAATTACAGCAAATCTCAACAGCGCAAGCCAAAGCAGGAAAGAAACCAGAAGAATCGGCGGGTTGGGAGCGATGGGTTGCCGAAACCTCTCTTGATCCCCAAACAGATTTAGAGCAACGGCAACTGCGTCGCCGCTCGGCCCAGAACGATGTTTTGGAAGAGGGAGAATGTCTGCGAGAGGTCTATCCCACCGGAATTGCTTGGTTGCCGAATAGATATGGCTTTTTTTATGATCGGTATCTATCTTTTCCGGGCGGACATGGGCTTTATTTTCACCTAGTGGGCACAGAGCAGGGGGCGGATGTCTGTGTTTATTATAATGCGGCCGAGCCAAATTGGTATTATCAACCGTTTGTTAGCCCCAACGCTCGTTGGCTATTGCTGAGTATTTTGCATAAGGGAGCAAACAATCGACTAACACTCTTCCCCTTGAGTGATAGGGGGGAAACCTTAGTTGGGCAAGCCATTGATATTATTGCTACGTTTCGCGGACGCTATGATCCGCTTCATTGGGTTGCCAATCAACTGCTTTTACGGGCACTAGAGCCAACTTTGCCAAACGGCCGTTTAATTGCCCTAGATCTGGCAGAGCCATACAGCTCAAGCACCATTTTAATGCCCCCGGAATCCTATTTATTACAAGCATTGGATCAACTACACATCACCCGGCTGGTCATTGCCCATCGTTTAAGTAGCATCCGCAATGCGGATCAGATTTTGGTGTTGGACAATGGGCGACTGATAGAAAACGGTCCTCCTAATGAACTCCTAGCAAAAGATGGTTTGTACCGTCACTTGGTGAGAGAGCAAGCCGTTCAAGATTAATATGCACAATCTCAATATTAGGGTCGTTTATTGGAGAAGCCGGGAAAACTGCTTTACACTACAAAGCTTTAGGCTTTAGTGCCCCACGCAGTGGACTGCCCCACGCAGTGGGCTTGGGATGAAAGGCCAATATCTTTTGCCCTTATGTACTCAAACAGTGTTCTGCGTTCCAGATGGAACGTGATTGGAACGCACTTCTCCCAAGCGAAAATGCTTTCCTGAGCTTAACTCAGTCTTTCGCAAGAGACCCATTGAGCTGACTGAAGCCTGCGATACATAGTTTCGCCGATGTTATACGCTTGGGTTTCTCACACGCACTACACAGAAATGGTACAGTTAATTAATCCCCGTTCCTTAATTAGTAGTTAGGGTTTTTATTTTGTTAGTGATGAGAGGGGGGAGTTTGATGACTTTATCTTGGGCGATGCAGATTAATTCTACTGTGGCTTCTACTAATACCTGGGGGTCATCACGCCTAAAAACACGATGTTTTACAACCACCCGGTAATCTCCGTCTAAGGTGGGCAGGCTGTGAATTTCCAACTGATCACCCAGAGATGCACCGCGCTTAAATACAATGTCGGCCCGGTAGACGGCTACAGCAATACCTTCTTCTACTTGCAGACGGCGTAATTCACGGGCATCGAAGAAGTTAGAGCGGGCGCGTTCAAAGTATTTAAAGTAATTGGGGTGGTAAACCAGGCCAGTAATGTCGGTATCTTCGTAATAAATGGTGAGGGGGTAGATCAAGTTGGGGCTCATAAAAGATTTCCTCTAAGTCGGTTTGCGATGTAATCATTCAGTCCCCTCGTTCCCAAACTCTGTTTCCACCAGAGGGGGGTGAACGATTACTTTGCGATTTACGATTGAAAAAAATCAGCGGATTTAGCCTTAATCGTAAATCCAAAATCGTAAATCGTAAATTGGATAAGGTCTCCAAATAATAGCATGGAAAACAGACCACGTCCAGGATAAAAATTGAATAGACACCTGCTTTTGACAGATATAAGCACCTATGCTAAGATAGGCCTAACTTTGTGAAGAGCAATCCAGAGTTAAACTCAAAAGCTTATAAATTTAGGCAGTTATTAAAATGTTTTTACCCCTTGTAGCTGTAGGTATTGTAGTCGTAATTAGCATCCTCCTTATTATTGGACATAGGGAGGCGTTTGTTATTGCTCGTGCTGTCAAATAAGCTACAAGCACACACACTGTTAACAAACGCCTCCCTCGCGGGAGGCGTTTTTTATATAAATCAAATTGCACTTATTAAGGAGAATATAGTATGGCAGAAATCAAAACCGGTGCTGAAATATTATGGGAATGTCTGGTGCGTGAAGGGGTAGAGGTTGTTTTTGGCTACCCTGGCGGGGCCATTTTGTACGCTTATGACGCGCTCAACAATTATGAAGATAAAATTCATCACGTATTAGTGCGCCATGAACAGGGGGCAGCTCATGCGGCTGATGGTTATGCTCGTGCCAGTGGCAAGGTGGGGGTTGCTATTGCTACCTCTGGCCCCGGGGCAACTAATCTGGTTACGGGTATGGCAACCGCAATGATGGATTCCTCGCCTATGGTGTGTATTACGGGTCAAGTGGCAACCACCGCTATTGGGGGCGATGCTTTTCAAGAAACGGATGTTACCGGGGTTACGCTACCCGTTACCAAACATAATTATCTGGTTACCGATGTTAATGATTTAGCCACTATTATACGGGAAGCCTTTTATATTGCCCGTACCGGGCGGCCCGGTCCAGTTTTGATTGACCTGCCTAAAGATGTTCAAAATGCTTCAACCGAGTTTGTCTATCCTACAGACCCGATTGATTTGCCGGGTTATCATCCCCCTGACAAAGCAAGTGAGGAGCATATTAAGGCGGCATTGGAACTAATTAATGAGGCTGAAAAGCCCGTTATTTTGGCTGGGCATGGGGTCCTTATCTCTGGGGCGATGAAAGAAATTAAAGAGTTGGCCGAAAAGGGACACATTCCCATTACCACAACCTTACTGGGGATAGGTGGCGTACCAACTAGCCATCCACTTAATATGGGCATGATGGGGATGCATGGTGAAGCAAGCGCCAACCATGCCATTCAAGAAGCTGATTTGTTGATTGCCTGTGGGATGCGTTTTGATGACCGGGTAACGGGTAACCTAAAAACTTATGCGCCTAACTCCAAGAAAATCCATATAGATATTGATGCCACCGAAATCAATAAAAATGTGCGGGTTGATGTAGGTATCCATGCTGATTTGGGAACGGTGTTGCGCCAAATTAACCCTGGCATAAAAGCCCGCAACCGGGCCGGCTGGTGGGGAAGCATCAAAGATTGGCAAGAAGATGCTAATCAACGTGATATTTTACAATATAAATCCCCTACTTTGCTGGCGGCTCAAGTTATTCGTAAAATATGGGAAGAAACCAGGGGGGATGCCTTTGTTGTAACTGATGTGGGACAGCATCAGATGCTTGAAAGTCAATATTATGACCATGAAGACCCCCACACCTTGAGTACTTCTGGCGGATTGGGTACAATGGGTTTTAGCTTGCCGGCAGCTATTGGAGCCAGTTTCCACATCAAAGATCGTGAGCTTTGGGTTATTGTGGGGGATGGAAGTTTCCAGATGATGTTGGTAGAGTTAGCAACAGCCTATCAGGAAAATGCTAATATCAACATCGCCATTATTAATAATGGTTATCTGGGTATGGTGCGCCAATGGCAACAGTTGTTCTTTGATGCGCGTTATAAAGAAACGCCGATATGGAGCCCGGATTATGTTAAACTGGCTGAGGCTTACAGTATACCCGGCTATCGGGTTGATAAGCTGGATGATATTGCACCCGTAATGCAAAAAGCCAGAGCGCATGATGGCCCGGTTATCATTGAATTTATGGTTGAGGAACACGACATGGTTTATCCCATGGTTCCTGCCGGGGCCGATTTACATGAAATGATTCGCCGTCCACATAAACAATTTGAAATTGATATGTAGAGAGGAATTAATAAATTATGAAACAAACATTACTTGCTTTAGTAGAAGATAAACCAGGTGTCCTTAATCGCGTCGCCAGTCTATTTCGTCGCCGTAACTTTAATATTGAAAGCTTGGCCGTTGGTCATAGTGAAATACCGGGCGTAAGCCGCATGACCATTGTTACTGATGAGGAAGAATATCTTCGCCGTAACGTGGTTCGCACCAACTTATTAAAAATGATCAATGTCATTGATGTGGTTGATGTCACTGAAATCCCTTGTGTTGTGCGCGAAACGGCTTTGATTAAGGTTTCGTCTGATGCCATAAAACGAGGGCAAATTATGGATGTGACCGAAATGCATCGCGCCCGTATTGTTGATGTTGCCAACGACACCCTCATTATAGAAGTTACGGGCAAATCGGAAAAAGTGGAGCGACTTATTGGGGTCTTAGAGTCGTTTGGCGTTTTAGAAGTGATGCGTACTGGCAAAATTGTGATGCCGCGCGGCAAGGTAACCCCCCGTAGCAGTTCCGGTTTAACCGCTTCACAAAATGGCACTAATTAGTAATTAGTAATTACTAATTACTAAGCCCTTAAGGGCCACACATCAACAAAAAGTTGTCGGTAGAATAGAATGATACAATGAACAAATAATCACAATGCACCACCTACAGTTGGGTTTATCCACCTTCACTGTTCACTATTCACTGTTCACTATTCATTGTTCACTATTCACTATTCACTATTCACTATTCACTGTTCACTGTTCACTGTTCACTGTATATAGGAGATAAATTGCATGACCCTTGATTTTCAAACTAATATTTTTGAGAAGGAAAAGATTGTTTTAGGTGACACTGAGGAGTATATCGTCCGGGGTGGACGAAACCTCTTTCCCCTGTTGCCTCAGGCGTTTGAAGGTATCAAACAAATTGGGGTGATTGGTTGGGCATCACAAGGCCCGGCTCAGGCCCAAAATTTACGTGACTCATTAGTAGGCACGGGCATTAAGGTAAAAGTTGGCTTAAGAGAAAATTCAAAATCTATTCCCGCCGCCGAAGCGGTTGGGTTTACCCGTAAAAATGGAACCCTGGGCGAAATGTATGCCGTCATCGCTGAGTCTGATATGACGCTGCTGCTCATTTCTGATGCAGCTCAGGTTGAAAATTATAAAGCCATTTTTAAGGCTTTGCGCCCTGGCTCTACATTGGGGGTGTCACACGGACTTTTGGCAGGTTACCTTGAAAGCATCGGGGAAAAGTTCCCTGATACGGTTAATGTTGTGGCTGTTTGCCCCAAAGGGATGGGACCATCGGTGCGGCGGCTTTATGAGCAAGGCAAAGAGATTAATGGGGCGGGTATAAATGCCAGTTTTGCCATTTATCAGGATGTTGATGGCAAAGCCACCGATTGCGTTTTGGGCTGGTCAGTGGCTTTGGGGTCGCCTTTTACCTTTATAACCACTCTGATTTCAGAATATAAATCTGACGTGTTTGGTGAACGCGCTATTTTGTTAGGGGCGGTGCATGGCGTTGTTGAAAGCCTTTATGATTGGTTTGTCCGCCATGGCTCCTCCAAAGAAGAGGCTTTTACAAACTCAGTCGAAAGCATTACTGGCCCTATAAGCAAAATGATTTCCAAACAGGGGTTAAAAGCGGTTTACGAGTCGTTCAATGAAAAGGATCAGGAGACCTTCCGTCTGGCATACTCGGCGGCTTATCACCCGGCTTATGAGATTATGATGGAAATTTATTATGACGTGACTGCTGGTAATGAAATTCGCAGCGTTGTAGAAGCCAACAAACGCTTTGAAAAATACCCTATGACCAAAATTGATGGCACAGAAATGTGGAAAGTTGGTGAGCATGTCCGGGCAAAGCGAGACCCCGATAATATTCCGCTTCATCCGGTTACGGCTGGGGTTTATATTGCTACCATGATGGCTCAGGTTGACCTGCTTAAAGCTAATGGACATCCTTATTCTGAAATTGCTAATGAGAGCATTATTGAAGCGGTTGACTCCCTTAACCCCTATATGGATTATAAAGGTGTGGCTCATATGGTTGACAATTGCTCAACCACCGCCCGGCTTGGCTCTCGAAAGTGGGCTCCACGTTTTGATTATATTATGCGTCAGTTGGCCTTTACCGCCCTGGATGAAGGCGTTCAAGTGGATGAAGATCAGTTTGACAGTTTTATTAACAATGACATCCATCAGGTTTTGGCGGTTTGCTCCGAATTACGCCCCTCGGTTGATGTTTCCGTAATGGGTTGATTTTTGACAGGTAGGCCACCCTAACCAGTGAATTTCTTGTACCTTGAGCAATAAAGCCTTTTTGGGTTCCGGCTCGTCTGGGTTAGGTATTACACCATAAAACCTAAAACGATTTGCAATTTTAGATTGCCAGTTTACGATTGAAATCGCTACCAGAGCTGATCGTAAATCCAAAATCGCAAATTGGTCTCTGGCAAAATTGTTTACAAAGTAAGATCGACAAAAGATTATCGATCTGAGACCCGTTAGGGCCTACGTAGGTTGAGAAGGTGACAGTCACTTGTTACAGTGACTGTCACCTGGTTTTGGCCTACTAAATGCGTGAAAAACCCCCCACTAAAGTTAGGGGGCTTCCTTAACGCTCAATGGGGTTTTTCTTAAAGAAAAGCCGGATTGAGCTTATGATAAAGCTAAGATTCTGGCCTTTCATCCCAAGCCCA
>PJEL010002738.1_pt1 | contig 15781 bp, 19 predicted proteins | sample 1853271 | NCBI WGS metagenome assembly PJEL01 (sample SAMN08108733, study PRJNA415343) | Invertebrate metagenome, whole genome shotgun sequencing project. | host: Globobulimina | place: Sweden: Gullmar Fjord | collected 2015-08
CCTCTATAGAGCATTCAGAAAAATTGGTGTGTCCAGTAGAGGGCAAGCCATCGCTTGGGCTCAGACCCACCTCCATGAGGTTCATGCTTGATATAGTGCATACCAAAACGACCTCGAAAAGCAGGAAAGTGACAACTTTCCTGCTTTTTTTTGTCTCGAAAATGGTGATAAAGCTTAACGACGAAATGAAAAAGGATAAGCAATAATAAATGGCGGGAGTTACTGGTGAGTAGTCGTGCGACTATACAGCTGTGTGTTTGCTGTGTATACTTGCACACTCTTATTTACTCTTAGGGTAAATATTCACCGTTTAAGTTGAGGTTTTTAAGATGGTTAAGTCACTAACGGCTATTTTTAGCATGCTGATATTATATTTTGGCACCACCGTTTCTTTTGAATCTAATGCCGCGACAGTCGGCTGTGAACGGGCGGGTGGGGTTAAATGTCAATATGTGAGCCCTAAACGTGTAAAAAGAGGGGCCGTGATTGTTGTTCCTAAGACTCATCGCCATTATCGCTCTTATCATTCTCCTATGTTAACGGCTTTGGGAATTGCCATCATTTTGGATGCTGCGGGTAATGCGGTAACTGAAAAGGGACAGCAGGTTGTTGTACTGGGTGAGGGTAATGAAGTCAGTAATGTGTATGAGAAAGATGGCACTGTTTACTTGATTAAAGCCTAGGGTACGGTGATGAAAAGTACCAATGAGTTTACGCGTAATCTCGGGACTCTCGATACGCTGCTCACGATTTCATTGGCTATTTTGACTATGGGTGGTGGATTTACACTACTGACCATCTATGGCGATCAAGATTCCCTATGGGGCATATTAGCTCTGCTAACCCTATCCTTTAGTTTGTACATCATAAAGGTCACACTCTTTGGTATGGCGGCAACGTTAATCACCATCGCAAATAATTCGGCCCCGGAGAGTGATGGAAGAGATGATAGGTCGAAAGATGAAACCAGATTGAAGATCATCAAGGTCAAAAGTTTTGGCCTATGTTCATGTTGTGATGAATTCGAGACAAAAAATACCCTGGATGGAAAATATGTTTGCTCTGCATGCCAGCGTATTTTAGTCGCCTTAAGAGCCTAGACTCGATGCCGGGTGTTTTACAAAGAGTGAAAGAGTAAATGGACGTGTTACTTAGCGCGTTTGAATGGGCACTGCTTAGTGTCGTGCCCCGGAAACTGGACTAGGCCTTTTGAAGTCTCTCTGTATTTAAGAAGTCAAACCCTTGCTTGAGGAAAGAGAACTCTTCAACATCAGGCAGATTTTGTACAGCTTTGAACATCTGCTCAAAGGCGGAGTCTATCATGAGTCTATCGGCCAGTTTCAGGTAGTTGTAGACAACAGGGCGCAATACAACGGTAAAATCACCGGTTAATTCTTTATATCTTTGCTCTTCAATCGCACATGTATTTTGCACCAGCTCACGCATGCATAGTGCGGCAAGCAGAGAGTTTTTATCACTGAAGGATTGATATTGAGCCGCTCGTGAATACCCAGCCTTCTTATGAACATCTGACATGTTCAGTGCTATCATTCCATGTTCTCTAATCAGATCGGTGGCGGCATTAAGTAATGCGGTTTCTTTGGCGGTCAGCATGGTGTTATCCCGGAAAAATTTTATCCATTAAATGCCTATCCAGAACCCTTGTCAATATATATGTATACACAATTGTGTAACTGTTGTTTTCTTGTTTAATCGCTGTTGTTTTCGTGGGTTCGGTTGTCGTTGATTGTAATTAGTTGTTCGTTTAGCCAGCAAGTTCAGTCAGATATAATACCAAATCCTGGATTCGCATAATAATACCAATCGGTATAAGAAAGTGATCTACTCAGAGTTTTTTTGGCAAACTAATTCAAGGCGGATGGATGAGGGAATGGTGTTCCCTTCTGAAGTTATTCAACGCAGAAGTAGGCAGCCAAAAAGACTCCTGAAAGGCGAGTTTTAGCGCATCCGATGCTGTGTTAACGAGCTTAAACGTAGAGTAACTATGCTCTTCACTCGTTGCGAACAACATGGATGTTGTGAATGCCCTTTATGCAGGAGCAATAAAGGGCCTTGCCTCTGAAGCGCTAAACTCTCGCTGAGCGATCACATCTTTATACCGATTGGTATAAGTGGATGCTTTTAAGAAAGATGAATCTAGTGTGCTATTGATCATAAATCCTTAAATATAGGTATACTTCTATTATTCCCATCGAGTCGAGGACATTATAGTGGCCGAAGAAACCATATTCAGTAAAATTATTCGTCGTGAAATCCCTGCAGATATCTTGTTTCAGGATGATTTAGTCACCGCTTTTCGTGATATCAGTGCACAAGCACCGAGCCACATCTTAATTATACCTAACCATCTAATTCCAAGCGTGAATGAAGTTAAAGCATCAGATGAGAAAGCGTTGGGCCGCATGGTGACTGTTGCTGCTAAGTTAGCCGCGGAGGAGGGGATCGCAGAAGATGGCTACCGCTTGATTATGAACTGTAATAAACATGCCGGACAGGAGGTGTTTCATATACATATGCATCTGCTTGGCGGTGAGCCTTTAGGCCGTATGTTGAATCCTGACAGATAATGGTGAGTACGGAGTCATGAAGGTTAATCCTGAGTTTTTCCCCTTAACGCAAATTGCGACTCGTTTCGTCGATCAACTTGCGCAGTGTCGTCGTCTCAATCTGACCGTGCATGAGGCGAGTGAGCACCATGTATTGATAGAGCTGCCCTATAGCAGTGAATTGATTGGTTATCCCGATACCGGCGTTATCCATGGTGGTGTGATCACAACCTTGATGGATACGGCGAGTGGCAGTGCCGTAGTCTGTTCTATCTATGATCACTATCAGAGTTTAGAGCTATCACCGACTCTGGATTTGCGGGTCGATTACATGAAACCGGCACAGCCCAATAAGCCTGTGTATGGTTTTGCCGAGTGCTATAAAATATCGTCGAGTGTGGCCTTTACGCGTGCTATCGCGTACCAAGATTCTATCGATGATCCGATTGCTCATGCCGTCGGTTCATTTATGCGGATAAGTCCTGAGATGATAGGCGATAATTTTCGCCAGGCGTTGCTGGGCAAGACAAGTGAGCAGCCTAGGAATGTTTCGCTTCAGGCACAATCTCAAAGCCAGAACGAAACACACACTCCCGAACGTTCAGCCTTGTTAGACGTAAAGGAGATAGTTAAGCAGGCCACCGAGCTCAATGACTTCAGTCATCTGTTAGCGCATGTTCCCTATACCAACTTTATCGGTATGGCTGTCGAGCGTTTCGGTGATGAGTTGGTGTTCAGGTTACCCGCAAAGGATGACAATATCGGTAACCCGACCCTGCCTGCTATTCATGGTGGCGTGATTGCCGGATTTATGGAGATGTCAGCGATTGTTCAGTTGATGGTATTTATGAATACCTCAAAAGTCCCTAAGGTTGTTGATTTTTCTATCGATTATTTAAGGGCTGGTTACCATAAAGATACGTTTGCCGAATGTAAAATCACGCGACAGGGTCGCAGGGTGGCTAACGTTAGCATCGATTGTTGGCAGACAAGCAGGAAGAAGCTTATCGCTACGGCGCGGGCACACTTCTTGATTGATTAATTTCAAAACAGATAACTTTGATTGGAGCCGTATTGCTTCTGTGACAGAGAGAAAATTTACGATGAAAAAAACAGTATTGGCATTTGCCGCAGCGCTTGTACTCACCGCCTGTGCCCCACATACCTCAGGTATCATGGGAAGCTCGACCGGTGAGGTAAGAGTCGACAACCGAAGCTTTGCTAGTGAAGTGAGTGTCGATAAGATACAGGCTCGTCAGCAGGGTGACCTACTGCAGGGCTCGGGGATCATACAGAGTAAGGTTGCCACCGATCTGCGTCTTCAATATAAGTTCACCTGGTATGATGCCAGCGGGTTTACCTTAGAAGATGAAGCGAGTGCCTGGAAATCATTAAAACTCCACGGAAAACAACGCATGCAGGTGACGGCGCTTGCCCCGAATGCCAATGCGATAAGGTATGAGCTCTACGTGAGAAAAGCTTTCTCTAATTAAGCCTCCTTTTTCGCGCTCATTCAGGTGTGCTAATCGGGTGCTTTAATCGGTTAGCATCATGTTAATGTCGCTTCCTATTTTACAAAAAACGTCAGCATCGCTGACGTTTTTTTATGAAAATTCACTTAATGATGACATAAGTATGTCAATCACTTGTTTATCTCATGTATACTTGCCGGCGCCAAGGGGTGATGCCGTGCTGATAATGTTAGTGCCGTGTCTGAGATGTCATAAGACAAACCCTTTGAACCTGATCCGGCTAATACCGGCGTAGGAATGGGCCAAAAGTACAATTGTATTTGTACAACCTTTCTCGCTTTTCCAGTTGCCGGATCTCAAAATATTAATTTGGGGTCCTATGTCTATTTTTAAACCATTTACTTTTAAATCACTTAGTTTTAAATCTGATACGTTAAAACGCGTATCACCAGTCGCACTTGCCATCTCTACGGCATTGACCAGCGGCTATGCCTTTTCTGCAGAACCAGCCAATGAACCTACCGCCTCCGATGATATGGAAGTGATTGTGGTTACCTCCGATTTCAGAGGCGCTTCGTTAGACAAAATGCCGTCGAGTATTACCGTTATCGATCAACAGCAGATTGAGGATGAGGGGGCTCAGCATTTTGAAGAGGTGCTCAACTCGATTGCTAACTTCAACTGGTCCGGTGGAAGTTCGAGACCTAAATACTTCCAGATCCGTGGTGTCGGAGAGCAGGAGGAGTATCAGGGAGCACCTAACTCTTCGGTGGGATACATCATCGATGATATCGACATGTCCGGTCTTGGCATGATCTCCAGCATGTATGATCTTCAACAGGTTGAAGTGCTTCGCGGCCCTCAAGGAACGCGTTATGGTGCTAACGCTCTAGCGGGTTTAATCTACCTTAAGAGTAATGATCCTACCGATGTCTTCGAGCATGGCGCCGAAGTGTCGATGGGTGATGATGACCTCACTACATTCAGTGGCTTTAGCTCGGGTCCATTGACCGATTCGGGTAAGTTACTCTATCGGGTATCTTTGCAGCAACATAAACAAAATGGTTATAGAGACAACCTCTATCTGGGCTTGGATGATACCAATGGGCGTGATGAGTTTACCGGACGTGCCAAATTACGTTGGTATGCGACCGACCATCTTGAGCTCGACCTTACCCTGCTTCATGCCGATTATAATAATGGCTACGACGCCTGGACATTGGATAACAATGGCTTCGATACGCTCACCGATGAGCCCGGTATCGATAAACAGCGCACCACTGGTAGCTCGCTGAAGATGACCTATTCCGGGGCAGAGTCATTCGAACTCGTCTCATTGACATCCTATGCGCAAACTCAGCATCATCATGGTTATGATGGCGATTGGGCCAACCCGGATTATTGGGGGGATCTGACCTGTTATGGTGAGGCTTGCCAGTATGATTACACCTGGAATAAAGAGGGTGAACGCAAAACCGTCAGCCAGGAGTTCAGACTGAGCTCAACCGAAGCCGGGCGAATTTTTGCCGGGAGTACCGACTGGTTAGTAGGGCTCTATGGCATGAAACTCGATGAAGATAACGATACGTTAGAGATCTATAACGGCTGGGAAGATCCATTAACGGCGGAATATGACGCTGAAAACCTGGCCGTCTTTGCTCAAATAGACTCAGACTTAGGCAATGATTACTCCCTTTCTGTTGGTGCCAGAGTCGAAAGCCGTGACAGTGAGTATAGTGACAGTGCCGGCGATGCGTTTAACCCGAGTGAAACGATGTGGGGAGGACATATCGCTCTGAGCAAGACCTTGAGTCATACTCAGCAGGCCTATGTCAGAGTCGCGCGAGGTTATAAAGCGGGTGGCTTTAATATGTCGCTGCCAGCCGAGCTGTCGGACAAGAAAGAATACGATACCGAGACCCTGTATAACTATGAAATCGGACTTAAATCCAACTGGTTAGAGGGGCAGGCGTCAACCAACCTGTCATTTTTCTATATGGACAGACGTGATCAGCAGGTGTCGGCCTCACAGCAGAACCCTGATGAGCCACAGAAGTTCATCTTATATACAGAAAATGCAGGAAGCTCGCACAATTATGGCGCCGAGTTAGAGGGGAACTGGTACGCGACTGATAATCTAAAGCTTTATGCCACTCTGGGCTGGCTTGAAACCGCCTATGGTGACTATCAGTATCAGGATAAGTATGGCGGAACCGTCGACCTGTCGGGCCGTGAACTCGCTCACTCTCCTAACTTTACCTACAGCGCCGGAGCGACCTATCGCACCGATTCAGGTTGGTTCGCTAACCTGACGACCAGTGGAAAGAGTGATTTCTACTATTCAGACAGCAACGAGTCTAAGTCTGATGCCTATACTATCTTTAATGCACGTATGGGGTATGAGACCGATCTTTGGTCTGCCTATCTGTGGGGGCGTAACTTGTTTGATGAACAGTATGGCACCCGCGGTTTCTATTTCGGGAATGAGCCGGACCAAGACTGGGCTGATAAGCAATATATTCGTTATGGGGATCCGCGCCAGTTAGGGCTGACCGTTAACGTCAAATTCATGTAAGTCTGTCTAATTTTAACCACTAGATTATATAGTATTTTTTAATTTAATTGTGGCGGCTCTCTTATTATTAAAGAGGCTGCCTGAGGTCGATGAAATGAAATTAACTGCCGAGATAAGCTGTTACCCTTTACAAGATAACTACCTGGATCCGATCAGATGGTTTATCGGTCGGGTCGATAGTTATTCAAATATCGAGCGTAAAACCAATGCGATGGCCACTCAGGTCTGCGGTGAGTACAGCGATGTGATGTCTATGCTTGCTGTCGAGATGCAAGCGGCTCACGAGAAGTGGGGCAAGGCTGTATTTGTGTGTAAGTTTATTGGTGGTGAGTTGGATCTTTCTCACAGCGAATAACGAGAAACTTCCTGACAACATAGCCTCATAAACTCACGCTATGCCGATGTGTTTTAATCGGTAGATGTGAGTTTATTTTTTAGCTGAGATCAGAAAATAGAAAGCGGATAGGGTAATGACAGATTTTTGGGCTGCATTGTTGAATACGATCGGTGGTGCTTTAGTTGAGGCAAACGCCTTGACTGCGTGGGAGGGCGTCGCGGTCGTTCTGGCGGCTGCATATTTAGTTCTTGCGATGAAAGGCAGTATATGGTGCTGGTTTGCCGCATTTTTAAGTACCGCCATCTATACGGCTCTTTTTTGGAAGGTGTCACTGCTGATGGAGTCGGTGCTGAACGTCTACTATATGGCGATGGCCGTATATGGTTTTCAGCAATGGTCCAAGGGAAAACAGGATGAGCATGGCAGTACGGTTATCTCCTGGAACCTTACCCGTCATACTCAGATCATCTTTGTGACGGCGGCAATCTCAGGTGTGGTCGGTTACCTGATGTCTAACCATACTCAGGCTTCTTACCCTTATCTCGATGCGGCAACGACCTGCTTCGCTGTCATGACGACCTACCTGGTGGCCAAGAAAGTGTTAGAGAATTGGCTATACTGGGTCATCATAGATCTCGCCTCTATCTATCTGTATTTACAAAAAGGGCTGATGCTAACGTCATTATTATTTATCCTCTATGTCGGTATGGCTATCGGGGGATACTTTTTATGGAAATCGACGATGCGTGAGCAGAACCAAGCACTCTCTTATTAGACCGTTTTATCAGGCTTCTTATTAAAGCGTCTTATTTAGTCGTCTTAATTAAATAGCTTTATTGATTGGCTTTAATCTGAGTCATTATGATGGCAGTTTGCAGTGAGGGGCGTGATTGCCTGGAGCGTGAGAAGATGAATAAACCATGAACCCAGAAAAGCGCCTCCTTGCAGTGCTGCCAGCATCGGTTATCGATGAGATTAAGCACGCGGGGTTAAATTTTACTTCCGCAAATGATGTGACGCCTCTCGCTCATGGCTTGAGTAATCAAAACTATCTCATTAATGACGGTGAGCGAAATTGGGTTCTCAGGGTCAACTCATCGGCGAGCAGCCAACTCTGTGATCGTCAATCTGAAGTGAGAAATTGGAACATTGCCGCAAAGCAGGGGTTAGCACCAAAGCTCTATTTCGTCAGTCAAGATCATGCTTATTACCTTAGCGAATATATTCAGCAAGCCCCTGAAACGCCATGGGGCAGCTTATTAACGGCAAAACCAGCGCACCCTTTGATTGATGAATCGATCCAATGGCCTGATGCTGAAGCCCTGTTGTTACCCTTTTTAAGAGAAATTTCTCGCTTACCAATACCTGAAAATATTATGGGTGTTACTAAGCAGTGGCAGAACTACCGGGATAAACTGGCGCTTATCGCAGCTAAGCTGTCGACTCACCCCAATGCGGATCTGGCGGTTCAATGGCAAATGAGTCACCTGGAATTGTTGGCATTAGAGGATGATATTATTATCTGGCTTGAACAACTCAATGCCTGTTCGCGCTCAGACCAATACAGCCATAGGGATCTTAACCCCCATAATCTACTGTATAAAGAGGGGAAGCTGTACTGTATCGATTTTGAGTATGCATGCAACTCTCATCCTCTATTCGATCTTGCGGGCGTCCTGTCAACCCATGCTCTTTCCACTGCGCAGCGTCACTATTTGATAGAGGGCTATCTGGACGGTCACCCCAACTTAACCTCCGATGCGAAGGCGGCACTGCCAGATGCAATAAACATCTATTGGGTCTTTGCCGCTTGCTGGTCTCTGTTGATGGCGGCTGACAGTAGCGATATGGCCTGTGTCACTCAAAATAACGACACCGGGGGGAACCCTCATAGTTCCCAGGAGTACCTGGATTGTTTCGACGATTTTGTTGCTCTCATAGGCTGAATCCGAACCTGAATTCTTGCACAAGCAAGAGCCATAATCCTATTCACCTGGCATTACATTTTCGGTCAATATTAGTATTAAATTAGTTATTTTAACAATGTTGACATAAAGTTAAATCCTGATGAAAGTTATTCCTCTCCATGATGGTCTATTGTGACAGTAGTGATAAAAAGGATTAGCGATGCCACTAGTTAAAATATATCAAAAGTTTTTAGGGTTACTTCAATACGTTGAAGGTCTGGCTCCTCTGGCGCTTAGACTCTATCTTGCGCCGGTGTTGATGCAGGCTGGATACAACAAGTTATCGCATTTCAGTGATACAGCCGCCTGGTTTGGTAATCCTGATTGGGGACTTGGCTTGCCTATGCCTGAGGTGATGGTGGGACTCGCTGCCGGTACCGAACTTTTTGGGGGAGGACTCCTGATCTTGGGGTTAGCCACACGCCTTATCTCTATTCCTTTAATGGTCACTATGTTAGTCGCCGCACTTTCGGTTCACTGGGATAATGGTTGGTTGGCCATCGCAGATGTTAACTCCTGGCTTGCCAACGAGCAGGTTCTCGCAGCGGGAGATAAATTGGCTAAAGCCAGAGAGCTGTTACAGGAAAATGGTAACTATGAGTGGCTGACGAGCTCGGGAAATTTCGTGGTGCTAAATAACGGGATTGAGTTTGCAATTACCTATCTCATTATGTTGATGGCGCTACTCTTTATGGGAGGAGGACGTTACACCAGCCTGGATTATTATGTCGACAGGTATTTTAATAAGAGAAATTAAACCTGCTTTTCCTCTGTCTTGATAACATTTTTGTAAATCCCACCATTTTGGTGGGATTTACGTTTAAACCTTTGTTATTCTGTTTTTAAATAGATAACCGATACCAATCGGTATAACAAGGACTGCATCTTGGACGCCATAAAATTACTGCTAACCCGACAGTCATCTCCTCGTCTTGTTGAACCTGGTCCCGATGAGACTCAATTAAAAAACATTTTGGATGCTGGTGTGAGGGTTCCCGATCATGGGGGCCTCTCGCCTTGGGAGTTCATTATCGCCGAGGGAGAAGGTTTATCCCGACTGGGTGAGGCCTTCCTCAATGCCGTGATAAAAAACGGGGGGGATGAGACCCTGCAAGGTAAGGTGAAAGGGATGCCACTACGTGCGCCTATGGTAATAGTGGTGGTAGCTAAACCAAAACCACACCCTAAGGTGCCTGAGCTTGAGCAGCTACTTGCAGCGGGCTGCGCGACGATGGCCATGCAACAGGCGGCGTTTGCTCAAGGGCTTGGCGGAATATGGCGTACCGGCGATATGGCATACGATGAGCATGTTCATCAAGCGCTGGGCCTCGAGGGGAGTGAGACAATTGTCGGCTTCCTGTATCTGGGGACTCCCGCACTGAAGGCACCGATAAAAGCGAGTCGAGAGGGGGCACATTTCGTTCGCTATCTCTGATCTGTTATTTCACGACTAATATCGACGGATAATTAGTCAATAAAAATGCCCGATTGATTCTCATAAACCGGGCGTTTTTATTGATAATAATTGGTGTTGTATCGCGTTAAGAGCCCGCTTTCCCAACATCCAGCTGTTCAAACCAATCCAGAAACTGAGCGACTTGTTCCCCTCTGAATATGCGTCCATGCTGAGGGCACATAAAGTCGATGTCGAGCTTTCTGACTCTTTGTATCCACTCATTTTTTGCACTGTTTGAGGGCATCCAGCGTTGATGGAAGAATTTCATCTTCTTGGTATGGGCCTCGAAGTCATCGACGAAAATATCGACATCGTGATCTTCCAGCGCGGCACCAATGTCACCACACATCAAAATCCTGGCTGCCGGATCATAAACATTCATATTTCCGGAGGAGTGCAGATAGTGTGCGGGGATAAAATGTATTTCTACTTGATCCAACATTAAACGACTTCCCTCATCGGGTATAGGCTCGTAGCTGATATTACTCATGCCAAAATGTCTGATAAAGCTCTCCCAAAGCCATGGAGAATAAAGCTTTGCGCCGGGCAGCGTCTGATCCCAGAGTCCGAGGGATGAGATGATGTCAGGGTCCTGATGGGAAGCAAAGAGGTGGGTGAGTTGTTCGAGCGGAATATGTTTAACGATATTGGCTAACATGGGCGCAAATAACTCGACTCCCCCCGGATCCATCAACAGGGCTTTCTTGTCGGTGACTATCATGTACTGATTCGTATCTATGATTTTTTCCGACTTTTCCGGATCCCGGCCAAAGTAGATCCATTTATGAGTGGGTGTTTCAACGATAAGCTGACTCTTCATCTATTGTGCTTCCCTGTCTGTGTGACTGAAATCGAGTTGATTATTGAGTGTATGAATTTAGTGTATGAACTTAGTTTATGCGGCTTCTTGTCCGCATGAACCATCGAAAAGTGCGATGGCATTATCGACTCGTTGCCGGATAAGGTTGGCAACATTGTCGACGCGATTGGCGACATCGTTAAAGGTTGCCTGATTGGCGACATCGACCCGACACGCCTCAATTCTGCATATGGATGCGAGGATATTGGCGGTTCTTAGGTTTCTCTTTAATTCATGGAGCTGCACCTCCATTTGGTTGATGAGATGCTGAAATGAATGTTGCAGTTGTTGATAATTTTTTGAGGTCTTCTCAACGGCAGGTGCGATGGTCGATGCAAATTTTGCCTCTCGAGCATTTTTCTTCGCTTTCTCAAAGTGCTTAAGTGCTGTCGCCGCTCTAGCGGTATCGGCAGCTAACTTACTGGCCTTGTGAGCCAGATTGTTAATGTCAGTCGCGGCCTTCATCGTGTAACAGGCTAGATCATCGATGAAACCGGTTAAGGCCTTAAACCCTAACGCGGCATTACCGACCCGAGATGATGCAGCCTGGGCATTGCTGGCGGTCAGGTTAATCTGTTTACAATAGGTTAATGTATGGTTGAGTTCGGCAGCAACAACGGCTGCAATGACGTAATATTGGCTGACTTGAGTGCGTTTCCTTGACATAGTTCGCTGCTTCCTCTGCTTGACTGAACAAAGTATAGTCTAATTATTTCATGTCAATATGTTGGAAATTCATTTGATTGTATTGGAAACATCCAGGTTAATTCTGCGTCATGTAGAGATCGCAGATGCAGATTTTATTTTGAGTTTACTCAATACTCAGGGGTTTCTTGAGAATATTGGTGATAGAGGAGTCAGGGACCTTTTACAGGCTGAAACCTATCTACTCGATGGCCCACTGGCCAGCTATCATCAGAATGGTTTCGGACTTTACCTCGTTGAGCTAAAAGAGAGTGGTGAACCGATAGGCCTCTCCGGCTTAGTGAAAAGACCACTGTTTGACAGTCCCGATCTAGGCTATGCACTCTTGCCTGCGTTTTGGGGGAAAGGCTTTGCGGTAGAGTCAGCTAAAGCCGTACTCCTTCATTGTAAAGTACTAGGGCTCAGGCGGGTGCTGGGTATAGTGAGTCCCGGTAACGAGGCATCGATTTCGGTGTTAGAAAAAGTGGGTATGTCTTATAAAGAGACAAGAGTCTGGGAGGAGGATAACTCGGAAGTACTCATCTATGGAGTCACTATTGACTGGTGAAGTCAGTCGGCAATTGTGTTAACTTTATTGATATAAATCAAAGTTGTTGTTTTTTTAACTCAGTTTTTTTGATTTTTGCCTAATCGAAACAGGGAGAGTGTTGTGAAAAGTGAAGTTCATGCTGAGTGTTTATCCGGAGAACATATCCTGCTCGAACCTTTGAGTTTAGAGCATATTCCCGCGCTTTCTCTGGCGGTCTCAGACGGAGAGCTTTGGCAGTTATGGTACACGAGCGCCCCTCATCCCGATGAGATGAAAGAGTATATCGAAACGGCATTAGCCGCGGAGAAAAAAGGAGAAGCATTAGCCTTTGCCGTTCGGGATAAACTTTCCGGTGAGATCATCGGCTCGACGCGGATCTGCAATTGGGATCAGGCAAACAGGCGTTTGGAAATTGGTTATACCTGGTATGCCAAGCGTGCACAAAGAACTTCTGCGAACACCGAGGCCAAGCTGTTAATGCTGGAGTATGCTTTTGAAACGCTGGATGTCATGGCGGTGGAGTTTAGAACCCACTGGCATAATCAAGCCTCGAGAGAGGCCATCACCCGTCTCGGGGCCAAACAAGATGGTGTACTGAGAAACCATAAATTACTGAGTGACGGTACCGTCAGGGATACCGTGGTCTATTCGATTATTGATCGTGAGTGGGCCGCGGTAAAACAGAATTTGAAGTTCAGGATGCAGAAATATCACGTGTGATCAATAAGTACTATCCATAAGTACTATCAATAAAAGCTATCAATAAAAGCTATCAATAAAAGCTATCAATTAGTTAAAACAATAAAAAACAAGGGATCTCAAATGCTGACTTCTGTACCTCATCTACCCATCTCCAATAAGCATAGAGTCAAAAATGTTATGCTCGTACTTTCTCTCTCTCTGTCGGTTCACCTGCCTGCCGTCGCAGCCCCTGTGGCTTCAGAGGCCGAAATTGCGTTTAATCATGAAGTGCTCGAGTGTGCGTCTTATTATCAAATTAGCTCGAATGCGATCTCTCAGATGAATGCCCCACAGATGAAAGTCGTCGGTGAGCGTTTGTTGCAGTCTTCACTGGATGCGATAACGTTAGCTGAGAAATATCAGAGTAAAGAGCAAGTCGCTAATACACTCTCGAGTGTCAAAGAAAAGCAGCTGGCATCATTGCCCAATAGTAAAAGTTTAGGGGGCTTGATGGGAAAATATAAAGACAGATGTAAGTCTCTGCTCGCCGACCCACAACAACGACTCGATTATTGGACCATGGCGACCATGTAATATCCTTCAGTTTCCTGTTTTCAAACCGACTCAGTTTATTAAGAATGAGCTTATTTGCCTGAAGGTGAGAATTTATTTGAAAGATTTAGATCCACTCTCCTGTCTATTAGGCAAGGTCAACCGATTAATGAGCGAAGGGAAGGTTAGATAATTTCCATGAATCTATATTTTATAGCTGCTGCAGGTATGGGACTTATTACCTGCGTAGGCCATTTCACCTATGGCGTTAAACATTTTTTAACGCCTATGCTGAATGCTCAGTTTGAGCCTGTGGCTAAAGCGGTATTACATTGTGTGTTCCATTATGTGTCAGTTTTTCTTGTTTTATCAACGTTAGTGCTCGCTTCATGTGGCTTCGAATTAGTGTCAAATATGCAGGGCTTTAGCCTTGTCTTGTTTGTGGCATTAAACTTTGGCATATTTGCTATCTGGCAGATCTATATTGCCTTTGTCAGCGATATAAAGACGCCATTTAGACACCTTTTTCAGTGGGTGTTATTTTTGGGGATCGCGACGATGACTCTGATGGGGGTCTACCTCTAATTATTCACCTTTTCGACCAACATGATTAACCTTTCTAACGTTATTTTCGCATTTGTTGCAGTTAGTTGAGAGTCATTCTTAACTAATTGCAAATTAATTAAATTCAATTGCTATTTCATTCACATATCTGTCAATCTGTTGCGCAGATACCTGTCATGACTCGCTATATAAAACGCTGACATTATCAATTTGTCCTGAACTCCTATGGCTATTTTAGGTCGAAATTGGGTCGGGCTGGTATTCAATTTTGCAGGTGCAACACTGAGCCGCAAAGTGATGAGCTGTATTCCATTTTTTGTAGAGCTAAGCATGTGCGAGAGTGAAAGATTCTTATGATAAAAGTGAGCGGATTAAAAAAAGAATACCGGATGGGAGAGACCTCTGTTTTTGCCCTCAATGGGGTCGATTTTACCATCAATAAAAATGAGTTTGTCGCGATTATGGGCCCATCAGGTTCGGGTAAATCGACATTGATGAATATCATAGGTTGTTTGGATAAACCCACTGAAGGGAGTTATCAGCTAAACCAACAAGAGGTTGCGAGCCTTGACGATGATGCCTTGTCGGCTGTGCGTAATAAGGAGATAGGCTTCGTCTTTCAAAGCTTTCATCTTTTACCCCGAATGACCGCGCTACAAAATGTCTTGTTGCCCCTGCGTTTTTCTAACCCTCCAAATGATGACCGCACCTATGCCTGTGAGTTGTTAACTCGGGTGGGACTCGGTACCAGACAAGAGCACCGTCCAAACCAGTTATCCGGTGGCCAAAGGCAGCGAGTCGCCATCGCGCGCTCGTTAGTTAATCGCCCCGCAATCTTACTTGCAGATGAACCGACCGGGGCATTAGACAGCAAGACATCGGTTGAGATAATGGCTCTGTTTACCGAGCTGCATAAAGCCGGGCAAACCATAATCCTGGTGACTCATGAAGAGGAGGTTGCCGCCTATGCGCAGCGGGTGATCCGTATGCGTGATGGTCATATTGTCGAGATAGAGGAGCGAGGTGAGTATGCGGCTTAACCGTAATGCCAAGGGAGTAAACTGGTGTCAGACCATGTTGATGGCCGCTCTTTTGCTGCCTTTTTCCCCTATAGGCGCAGCGAGTGAAGCCCCCGGCCTGAGCTCGAACCTTAGCTCGAACAAACCGTCAGTTGCTGAGCGCTTGTTATTGACAGGTAAGATCTCATCGGTGAAATCACAATCCTTTATGGTGCCCAAAGCAGGCGATGCCTGGCGCTATCAAATTCAATGGATGTTGCCCGAAGGCTCGATAGCCAAGCCCGGTGAAACCGTAGTCATCTTCGATAAGAGTCAGCTCGCTAATCAAATTGAACAGTTAGAGGCCAGTCTGCTGCGGGTGACGGCTCAAGAGCAGAGTCAGTCTATCGATCTGACCTCGAGCGTATTACAGGCCAAATTTGATCTTAAACAGAAAGTATCCGAGCTTGAGAAGAGTCAGCTCGATGCCGGTGTTCCCGCCGATTATATCGCTGCCAA
>PJEL010002739.1_pt1 | contig 15781 bp, 13 predicted proteins | sample 1853271 | NCBI WGS metagenome assembly PJEL01 (sample SAMN08108733, study PRJNA415343) | Invertebrate metagenome, whole genome shotgun sequencing project. | host: Globobulimina | place: Sweden: Gullmar Fjord | collected 2015-08
TTTATGCGCCTCAATTCTCTAGAGCATCAGATCTAGGCTTGAGTCTTGAAGCTTTATTAGGTGGGGCTAGCTCTACCAGTAGTAGCACTAGTGTCGATAGTGCCAATAAAAAATCATCTAAAAGTGTTAGCGCTACCGGTATTACCAGCAGCAATGTCGGCATGGTTATTGACGAAAGAGCAAATAGCTTGATCTTTCAAACCACTGGCGACGAATACCGCAAACTGTTACCACTGATTAAACGTTTAGATGTTATGCCAAAACAGATTATGCTGGAAGTAATCATAGCAGAAGTTAAATTAACCGATGAATTTAAGCAAGGTGTCGACTTTACGCTCACCAATAGTGGCGATAGCTCAATTACTGGCGGCTACAACTTAAAAAATACCAGTGCAGGACTTTCTTATATACTAACGGGTACAAGAGGTAAGTTAGACGTTAGCTTGTTTCAAAAAAATACCAACGTAAACGTGTTATCAAGACCCTCGTTATTGGTGAGAGATGGTGTTACAGCCCAAATTACCGTTGGTGATGATATTCCAACCGTAGGTGAAATTGTTACTGATCCCACTAATGGTAGTCAAACATCTGTTGTATACCGTAAAACTGGTGTTGAGCTTGGTGTAACACCTACAATAAATGCTCAAGGCGTTGTGATTATGGAAATCGCTCAAAAAATTAGTAATCAGGCTCCTGGCGATGCGTCAGTGGCTGGCTCGCCAATTATTTTTGAGCGTAACATCAAAACTGAAGTTGTTGCTGATAGCGGGCAAACCATTATTTTAGGTGGGCTAATTAGTGAAGACCGCACCATTAATGATCGCGCTGTACCAGGCTTTTCAAGTATTCCTCTTCTTGGTTATTTGTTTAGCTCTGAAGACGATACTAAAACAAAAACCGAGCTTGTTATTATGGTAACGCCACGGGTTATTGAATCAAATGACGAGTGGCAAGCCATTAAACAGAGTTTAACTAAGCAGTTAAATTTTGTTGAACTACCAAAATAACCGTGTTTTTAATGGGAAAGCTTAAGGTTTTACTCGCCATTGAATAGTTTGATAGAGTATTGAATTACATTTCAATAATAAAATGCTAAAGTGATAAAATATAAGTAGTTATTGTGTTTTTATAACAACTAACAAATATTTCATTTAGTTTTATTTAGTTTTATTTAGTTTTATTTAGTGTGTTTTTTGTTCGTAATGCACGTTAATTGATTAAGAACGTAAGAAATATAGCTTTTTTATGTTGACAAGCTCATGTGCTATTCATAAAATCGCTTAAGCTTTATATTGTTTGGTCCAGGTTGTTGCCTCGGTACCAGGGGTGACACTTAGAATTGCCAAGGCAATATAAAGAAAATTTAGAGGGAATAACCTCGTTTCATGAAACATAAAGGAAAGAATAATGTTTAAAAAAACACTTTTAGCACTAGCTTTAACTGGCGCAGCTGTTGCAGCTAACGCAGCTACTGTAATTACTACATCTGTACCTGGTGCTCAAGCTATTTCAGCTCAAGGTTTACCAGCAACTAAAGCATATACTCTATTTAACGATGCAGATAATGCATTACCACTTACTGGTGGTTCAGCAATCTTAACTTTAAAAGCTGCTGACAATACAGGTATTACTGACGGTGGCCGTTTAGTTGTAACTGTTTCTGGTGCTTTCTTCGCAAACCCTGCTTCTGCTCTTGCAGCAGTTGGCGGAGCGCTAGTTAATGAAACAGTTGTTATTGATGCTGCAGAAAGTACTTCTACTAAATTAGTTTTTGATTTAGTTAAGAATGCTGATGATTGGACTGTAGCTGATAACGATACTATTTCTCTTGGTAACTTAGGCTTAATCGTTACAGGTACTGATGTTAAATTTAGTGCAGTTTTCCAATCTAGCACTAAAGTTGATTTTGCAACAACTGCTGCGCCTGCAGTTTCTGTTGCTAAAGTTACTGACCAATGGAAAGCTGGTGTTGTTACAGACGTAACTGCATTAACTCCTACTTCTGGTAAGTTAAATGCACAAATCGATGTTGGCAACGACCGTGAAACATTCACAAGTGCAGCTACTTCTGACGTATTAACATTTGATGTTGAAACTTCAGGTTCTGGTGCTTCTTTGAATGACGTTACTGTTACTCTTGAAGGTGACTTCACAGGCGTTAAATCTGTTGTTGCTGCTAACAACGGTTCAGCAGCTTATGCAATCAATACTGCAAAAACTGAAGCTACTTACACATACACTGCTGTTACAGACACTACAATGACTGAATTAACAACAGGCGCTTCTGCTGTTACTTTTTCATTGAACACTGTTGCTGCTGATGTTGTATCACTTGACGCTCGTTCATTTGATATTACTGTAGACGTAGATTATGATGATGCTGAATCAGCACAACATAACCTTAAAGTATTAGACGATGCTGATGCTGGTAAATGGTCACTTAACGGTACTTCTTTAACTGTTGAGTACATGCCGTTTGGTCCTAACACGCAAATGATTGTTCAAGCAACAAGCACATTTGACGAAGACGCAATGTACGACATTTCTTACTTAAACGAAACTACTGGTAAAATGGTAACGTTAGAAGATGTTGGTACAATCAAAAAATCTTCTGTTTCTAAATTAGGTGGTGATATCGCTGCTGCAATCATCGCTGATTCAGGTATGGAGTCAGGTAAAACTCGCTTCGTATTAAGTGTTAACGCACCAACTGGTGATGTTGCATTCTTCACAGCGTTTAAAGACACTGCTGATAAAGACCGTTTAGGTACTAAGTAATTTTAGTTTTTTAAACTAATTTTATAAAGTGACTTTAAATAGTTATTAAAAAACGAGCTTCGGCTCGTTTTTTTATACCCAAAATTTATAAAGATTAATAAAAATGTTGACAACAGGATCAACAACGCGGATTAGCAGTAAAGATCAAATTAACCAAATACTCACTCTCATTGAATAACTCAAATCTGTGCTCTACGCTGAAGTAAGGTAATTACTTTAGCAGGGATGAGTGATGGCAACACCAAGGAAACAACAAATCAGTTTAACAAGTACACCTTATTATCATTGCGTAGCGCGCTGTGTTCGTCGTGCTTTTTTATGTGGTGAAGATACGTTATTAGGCCAAAGTTATGAACACCGAAGAGTTTAGGTAGAAGATAAACTGCATTTTCTTACGCAAGTCTTTGCCATTGATGTTTGTGCCTATGCAGTGATGAGCAATTATTACCATGTGGTGCTATTTATCGATGAAACTAAAGGACAGCAATGGAGTATGCAAGGAGTGCTTGAACGCTGGCATTGTTTATATAAAGGCACATTACTGACAAAACAGTATTGTAATGGTGACAAACTCACAAAACCGTTACTTGATATTGTTAAAGCAACGAGCGAGGTTTACCGAAAACGCCTAATGAAAATCAGCTAGTTTATGGGGCACATTAATGAAGGTGTTGCCAGAAAAGCAAATCAAGAAGATAACTGTACGGGTCGCTTCTGGGAAGGACGATTTAAATCTCAAGCGTTATTAGACGAAGCCGCACTAAGCGACTACTGCGAACATCAGCTATTAAAGCGACGGCAGAACTTAAGTCATTGTAATAAAATCTTTAGTTGAAGTAACTATTTAACCAATAAAAACACCTTCAACAATTTATTAGGCGCTATCTGAGGATAGTTAGCGTCAACGTATGGGTGTTATAGGGTTATACCGAGTAGAAAATATTGCTTTAATGTATCAAAGACCAATATTGCTCGTGACAACTGATGGAGTATTTAACTGTCGGTGTTAGTAAATGGAATTGATTTAAAATTAGTGTCAAATCTAGCTGTCAAGCTGTTAAGGTTATACCTAGAAAGGTTCTATAAATTTATTATAACCAGTGATATTTAAGTTATGAGCTAATGATTAATCTTTTCGCTAATAAATAGTAATAAATAGTAATAAATAGTAATAAATAGTAATAAATAGTAATAAAGAGGAAATAGTGAAATAAAGCATGCCTCCGCTAATATTCATTTGTATACAGGGCTTTTTGCCTTTAGACTTTATCATCTTTTTCTTCATTCTTTCGATTTAATGAAATTAGCTGTTTTTGTTGATCAATTTCCTGTGCTTTCGCAAACTTTTGTCTCAAATCAAGTTGAAGGGTTGATTGCGCAAGGCGTCGATGTGACTGTTATTGCCTTGTCTAACCCTGAAGGTGAAACTTCATCACCAGATACTAAACCTGTTAATAATGGCCAAATGCCCAAGTCTGTTATTTACCTGTTAGATGAGAGTCATTGTTCGCTATGGGGGAAATTTTTAAAGCGTGCAGTTAGCGTTATTAGTAAACTAGTTTTTGGATCGAATAAAAAACGCCTGTTTTCTGCGTTAAATTTTCGTTATGGTCATCATGCTAAAAGTTTATTATTACCAGCAATAGCCTGTAATATTGACGAGCCTCTGGCCTTCGACTATATAGTTTGTCATTTTGGTACTGGTGGAGTACTGATTAATGAGTTGCGTGATATTGGTGTGATCACAGGTAAAATTGCGACAATATTCCATGGTTTTGAATTATCGATTGATAGAACATTAGTGCAGCAAAAAGAAAACTATCATCGGTTGTTCGAGCAAACAGAACTTTTATTGCCTATTAGTGAGTTATGGAAAAATAAATTACAAAAACTGGGTTGTTCTGCAAATAAAATTATCGTGCACCGTATGGGAGTTGACTTAAGTCACTTTGATTTCAACCGGAATAAAGTGAGTGAAGCTGTATTCGCTATTTTTACGGTTGCACGTTTTACTGAAAAAAAAGGTTTAGAATATGCGATAAGGGCTCTTGCTCTGTTAACCAAAGAGATCAAATTTCATTATACAATTGCCGGCTTTGGTGAACTATTACAGCCGTTAAAGTTATTAGTCAACGAGTTAGCACTGGAAGATTACATTTCATTTATCGGACCAATCGATTCAATACAAGTAAAAGAGCAAATGCTAGCAGCTGATGTATTCTTGCAGCCTAGCATTACTGCGGCGAATGGTGATATGGAAGGGGTGCCGGTTGCTATTATGGAGGCTATGGCAATGGGGACAGTAGTTATTGCTACCACGCATAGTGGTATTCCAGAATTAATTATTGATAAAGAGCATGGTTTACTAGCACCAGAAAAAGACGTAACGGCGTTAGCAAATAACATTCGTCTGCTATATAAAAATGAAAGTTTGCAAAAAAAATTAGCAGAGCAAGCAAGGCAACGAATTGAAGATATTGCAAATGTTGAACAGTTAAATAAGCAGTTGTTAACTCTATTACAGAAGTATTAACTGTTTACTTTTTTATTATTAATTTACCTATTTTAGTTTGGAACTGAAAGATGCTCTCTCATCACGATAAATGTATTTTTGTTCATATTCCCAAAGCGGCAGGGCAAAGTGTTGAAAGCATTTTTGTTGAGCGCGCAGGACTTAGCTGGGAAAACCGAGCGCCATTAATATTAAGACCTAATGCGGATCCTTCTATGGGACCTCCTCGGTTGGCACATTTAACCGCACATGAATATGTTGAACTCGGTTACATTTCGCCTGAAAAATTTCAGCAATACTTTACCTTTAGCTTTGTACGTAACCCGTGGGCTAGGCTTGTTTCTGAATATAATTACCGACGCTCATTAGGTGAAAAGTACTTTCAATGTAGTTTTAAAGCTTTTTTATTCGAGCGCTTTCCTAGGCCAGAAGCAGACAATCATTTACTAGTGCAAGATTACTATCGTCATGTTATGCCTCAATGGCAGTTTTTGTTTGATAGTGATGGAAATCAATTGGTGGACTTTATTGGTAAGTTCGAAAATTTACAAAATGATTTTAATTCCGTATGTATGGAGTTGGGTCTTGATGAAACTACTTTGCCTCATAAAAATAGAACGGCAGGTGGAGGTATTAAACAGCGAATAGAAAAAAAATTAAAGCGGTTATTTCAGCTTGAAAATAAGCAACGTCATTATAGTTGCTACTATGATGATGAATCTCAACAGTTTGTTGCAGATTATTATCAAAAAGATATTGAATTGTTTGATTATGCTTTTGAGCAAAAATAGATGTCATTAATGCCTAAATTGAAAAAAAATTTTCTTAGCGATGATGATAGTCGTGAGGTTTTTTCTGCTACTTTCTTTATCCTTGTGGTTAAGTTTATTTTTGCTTTTATCGGCTTGATATTAAGCCTCGTTATCACGCGATACTTAAGCACAGCTGATGCTGGCTACTATTTTTTTATGCTTTCCGTTGTGGCGTTGTTATCTGTTGTTGGTCGTGCAGGTTTAGATAACGCTATTGTGCGCTTTGTCGCAACAGCAAATAAAAAATTAAACTCATTAAAAGTTAATTTTATTTTGGTGCTTAGTGCTCGCTTGACATTAGTCGTTTCAATAACATTATCTGTGCTTCTCTGGCTGTTGTGTCAATATGGCTACCCAGTGTTAATTACTGATGAAGCTTATATTTATCCCTTGTTGTGGGCAGCTTATATTATTCCCATTTCAAGCTTATATCTTGTTTATGTACAAGGGTTTCAAGGATTAAAACATATAAAAGCATTTGCTTTGTTTAATGGCGGGATAAGAGCATTAAATTTAGTCGGCTTGTTATTTATCATATTATTTTATGATGAATTTTCTTTAGAGCAAGCGTTTACTATTTATTTCACGGCTAGCCTATTGGCATTAGCTTTTATTGTATTGAGCTGGAAAAAGCGCAATAAGCAAGAATACTCTGATAAAAATTCAGTCGATGAAGACAATAGTGATTTTAAAGGTGAATTTTATCGCTGTAGTTTTTCATTATGGGGGATTGCTTGTTTAGCTATTGTTATGGGGCAGGGGGCGCAAGTATTGCTAGGTTTTTTTAGCAGTGCAGAGCAAGTGGCTTATTTTGCAGTGGCTAACCGTATCGCAATGCTAGTTTCATTTATTTTATTGGCTATTAATGGCGTTTTATCACCAAAGTTTGCAGAAATTTCAGACGATAATGATACCGAGCGTTTGCAAAAACTTTATCGCTCGTCAACTCGGTTGATGCTAATCGTTGCATGTCCAATACTTATTTTAGGTTTTATTTTTTCTCCTGATATTTTGTCTTTATTTGGTCAGCAATACCAGGAGGCTAGTACTATTTTAAGGATATTAGTTGCGACACAATTTGTTAAGGTGATTGTTGGGTCGGTTGGCCAATTATTAATTATGACAGGAAGAGAGAAAAAACAACGACAGAGTTTATCTATTGCTGTAGCAACATTACTTATACTGTCACTGATATTGATGCCAAATTATGGTGCGTTAGGTGCAGCTATTGCGACTTTTGTTGCAGTAACAATCAATAATAGTTTGGGAATGTTTAATGTTGTGAGAAAATTGAATATTAAACTTTTTTAAATATAACTAGATAAGGTTAGCTCGTGTTAATTCGATTAATTAAAGGAGTGAAAAGGCGTTTTACTCGCCATAAAGACTTACTCGATAAATATAAAGCATCTGAAACTATTTTCATTTATCAAATGGGGAAGGTTGGTTCTACTTCTCTAGAACATTCTTTGCCAAGTGCCGTCCATATACATGCATTTTATTCTAAAAATCATACTTGTCCTGTACGTCTTAAAGGTTTAGCTAAATTTGGTTTAAAGCATTTTTTTTATCGCGCAGAACAAGAACTATTAGGTTGGCTATTACGTCGAACGTTTAAAAAGCGTCGTCATACAAAAATAATTACATTAGTTCGTGAGCCGCAAGCACGAAATATGTCAATGTTTTTTCACGATATTGATGCTTACCTTTTTGCTGCACACACTAATTGTTTAGATAGCCGAAAATTACCGCTGCCAACACGCTGTCAGCATTCATCAGTGCTTGTAGATATATATAATCAAGAATTTGATCATGACTATGTTTTACATTGGTTTGATAATGAGTTTTTGCCGATGACAGGTATTAATGTTTATGACAACAGTTTTGATAAAGAGCAAGGTTTTTCACATTTAAAGTGTGACAGTGTTGAGGTTATTTGTATTAGAACAGACAAACTGAAATATTGTATGGCTGAAGTGAGTAAATTTGTTGGCCAAGAAGTTATTTTGGATAATGTTAACCAGGCAAATGAAAAGTGGTATGGTGATATTTACCAAAACTTTATTAGCTCTTATAAGTTACCAGAAGCACAAAAAGAAAAAATTAATCGTAGTCAGTTTTTTCGACACTTTTTTGATAGTCATGCAAAGTAGAAAAAGTCATTTAACCTGTTCTAGTACCTAATAGTTCTTTACTGTATAATCTGCGCAGTTTTTAATTTGCTTGAAGTTGTTGTTTTAATGGCGCGTGTTATTACTTTTGGTACTTTCGATATTTTTCATGTAGGTCATCTTAATATATTACAAAGGTCCGCTGAACTAGGTGAACATTTAATAGTTGGAGTTTCTACAGATAAATTAAATTTCTCCAAAAAACAGCGTTACCCTATTTGTTCGCAAGAAAGCCGTGCAAATATTGTGGCTGCATTACGATGTGTTGAGCAAGTTTTTTTTGAAGAGTCGCTAGAATTAAAACGTCAGTATATCATTGAGCACAGAGCGGATATATTGGTGATGGGAGATGATTGGCAAGGTAAGTTTGATGAATTTAAAGATATCTGTGAAGTGATATATCTACCAAGAACCCCATCAATTTCTACTACTGAATTGATTGAAATAGTGAAGAGCGCTAGCTAAGTTTTTGTTATTTTGTTATTGACGTGTAACCCTTGAGTGAATAATGTTTAAGAAAAGACCTGAAGTAATATTGTTAGTATATGGAAAGGGTGGTCACACCGCACAAATGGACAGATTTTTAAAAAATCAACCTGAAAGTTTCCATTTAAAAGATTATATTGTATTAACCAATGCAGAAACACCGTTAACTAACTGTTTAGGTGAATATTTCAGCATTGAGGCACGAGATAAACATTCGATATTTAAAAATTTCTTTGTGTTTTTTGCCTATTTGTTCTTATCAACCCTACAAATGATAAGAATTATCAGTACGTATAAAGTGAAAGGGATGATTTCAACAGGTCCCGGAATGGCTGTTGTGCCCGGAATTTTTTGTCGGCTATTAAGAGCAAAAGTTATTTACTTTGAATCATGGTCTCGTTTTTCTACCCCTGCGATTGCTGGGCGGATGATGTATAAAATTGCCCATTTGTTTTTCATTCAGCATAAATCTATTCAAATGCATTACCCCAAAGCTATTTATATGGGGCGATTATGAAAATATTTGTAACTGTCGGTAATACGCAATACAACAGTTTAATTAAAGCTATTGATGAAATACTGCCATCAGATGAATTTGATATAACTATTCAGTTAGCTGATGGTAAGTATACACCAGTAAATCATGAGTTTTTCCGTTATACCCAAGACATAAAATCTTATTTTGATGATGCGGATGTGATCATTACCCATGCCGGTGCCGGTACAGTATTTCAGCTGTTAGAAGATAAAGCTAAGATGGTCGTAATACCAAACCATGAAAGAATTGATGCTCATCAGCTAGATTTAGCGCAGTATGTTGATAATAATAGATTTGCTAGTGTTTGTTATGACTTAGATAATATTAAAGCATGTGTGAACGCTTCAGTTGAAAATAAGTACACTGAATATGTCAATGAGCCTTTTTCTGGTTATTCATTAATCGCCAATCTATTTGAGCCACAGGCAGACAATGTAGTTGGTGGACTACCGTTAAATATCTTTAGCGATATGAATAGCGCAGTCGATCATATTGTCACTCATAAGGGCTGTGTGATACCGGGTAGTGCGATTGCGATTAATCCTGAAAAAGTGATTCGTGCAATTAATGAACCTTTAGTGCGTGATGCCATAATGTCAGCATCAATTCGATATGCAGACGGGATTGGTGTGGTAAAAACATTGGCCAGAAAGTCGAGTCAGAACGTTTCACGTATTCCTGGGTGTGAGCTTTGGGAAGCTGTGATGGATAGGGCTGGCGATTTTGCTATTCCGGTTTATCTCGTTGGAGCGTCTAATGATATTATTACTGAAACATCTAAATTGTTGAAAAAGCAGTATTCCGTTAATATTTGTGGTGTACAAGACGGTTATTTTGATCAAGATAAAGAGCAAGATATTATTGATGGTATTGCTCAGGTTCAGCCAAAAATAGTAACCGTAGCATTAGGCTCACCTCGTCAAGAAGTTTTTATCCAAAAATGTCGCAAGGTTTGTCCAAACACCTTCTTTATGGGCGTCGGTGGAACTTATGATGTTTATACCAATAAAGTAAAACGCGCTCCACTTATCTATAGAAAATTAAATCTTGAATGGTTTTATCGCTTAATGAGCCAACCAGAACGACTTTTTAGGCAATCTAACCTTATCCGATACTTATATTTAGAGCTTACTAGAAAGCTCTAAATATAAGTGTTACATGACACTAGAACAGTAACACTATATAATCCCTAAACTTTTTATTTGGCATTTATAAATGACAACAGTAGCGAACCAAAACGAAGAAATATCACTCTATTCATTATTTTCATTATTATTGGAAAAATGGTATATCCTGCTCAGTTTTGCTGCTTTTTTTGGCATTGTTGCGATTGTTTGGGCTATCTATCAGCCAAATTATTATAAAGCAACGGTGTTGATGATGCCTGCTGAGTCAAGTCAAAGTGCGATGGGGAACTTGGGTGGTTTAGCTGGTATGGCTTCTTTGGCTGGAGTTTCCTTGCCAGGTGGTTCAAAAGATGAAGCTAAATTCGCGATAGAAATGATGAAGTCATATCGTTTTTTGAGTGAATTTATCGAAGAAAATGATTTGCTTATTCCTATTATGGCGGTAAATGATTGGGATATGGCGTCGAATAAGTTGCTTATCGATGAAAACGTTTATAGTGAGCAATCAAAACAATGGGTAAGAAACGTTAAGGCACCTTTTAAAGCGAAGCCCAGCTTACAGGAAGCACACAAAGAATTCTTGAAACTTTTAGAGATTGAGCAAGACCCAGAAACAAAGTTTTATAATTTATCAGTTGAATACTATTCGCCTGAAATATCAGCGCAATGGGCGAATGCGTTAGTTGCAAAATTAAACGTCACCATGAGAGCTATTGATAAAAAGGAATCTGCAGAGAGTATTGTTTACCTTGAGCGTTTAATTGTCGATACCCATATATCTGAATTAAGAAAGGTTTTTTCTGTCCTAATGGAAGAAGAAGTTAAATCACAAATGCTAGCTGAATTGAAAAAAGAATATTCCATGAAAGTCATAGATCCCGCAATTTCCCCAGAGCTTAAGTCTAAACCTAAGCGCCTATTGATTGGTATTGTTGTTGCCTTTCTTGGCGGTATTTTGGGTGTAATTGTTGTTTTTGTTCGAGCAGGAAAGAAATAGTTTGCTTGCTCAAATATTGGATTTTTAGTCATGGGATATGCTGTATTTCAGCTGATTTTTTTACTGATAGGTTGTTCTTTAGCTGTAGATACGCTTACAGGGTTCTTGGTATCAGGGATGGGTCTTAACCTAAAACTATCAGCAATTTATAAATTTGGCTTATTACTTCTTACATTGTTTGCTGTAGCTTGTTATTCAAGGACGAAAGCTAATCTTATTTTTCTATTATTGCTGAGCTTGTTAATAGGTCCATTCATTAATTTAGTGAATGGTTTAGATGTTTTAGGTTTTGTCTTTGATTTTAGTTATGTTATTAAAATATTAACACCATTGATTATCTTTCTTTATTGCACTGAAGTTGCTAAGAAATGGCCTGAAAAAACCTACCAATTTGGTCATCATGTATTTTATTTTAGCTTTTTAATTCTTCTCTTCAATTTAGTTGCTGGCGTTTTAGGTTATGGCTTTTCTAGCTATGGTAGTGGTGACGGTGACGATGAAAGCTCTATTGGTGTTAAAGGGTTCTTTTTTGCGGGTAATGAAGTCAGTGGTTTATTTATAATACTGTTTTGTTATGCCTTAAATCATGCTTGGAATGCGAAGCGAAAAATTTATTTTTTCATGCTTTCTCCGGTTACTGTGATCTGTGGTGCTTTAATTGCGACAAAAGCAGCAATGATTTCAGGGTTGTTGTTAGTATTTATTATCCCTTTAGTAAGCGAGCGGCAACGGTTGTTTCAATTAACTTGGCTTAAAATATCCATTTTTGCTCCAGTTGTTGTAATGGCAAGTGTTATTGGGGTTTATCTTGTCCCTATATTGGAGGCTGCTGGTATTTGGTCTCGTCTTGTTTGGTTTTATGAAAAAAAAGGCGTGATGGGTATTATACTGTCAGGACGAAATGAGTTTGCGGTTGCCACTACGCAATCTTTTAGTTCTGTAGCCGGCCCCCTTGAACACCTCTGGGGCGTAGGTTTAAGTGGTTTAACAAAGATTGAAAGAATCTCTGTTGAGATTGAACCGATAGATTTATATTTTTGGTTTGGTTTACCAGGGATAACTTACTTAACCTTGCTGTTTGGCACTTTTATTTATTTTAGTTATCGAGCGACATTGTCTCAGTGCAGTACATGGGCACCGTTTGCATTAGCTGCCAATTTATTGTTGGCGGGGCTATCAATTATTGCAGGGCATACGTTAACATCAGGTATGTTAGGTCCTTTGCTGGGGCTGTTGAATGGCTTGGTTTATTTAGACTATGTAAGAGCATTAAAAAGGAATAAAGGCTTAGTCAATGACTGAAGAAGTGTTAGTTAGTGTTTACATGCCTACCCATAATCGTTTGGAAATATTACCACGAGCTGTTCAATCCGTATTAAAGCAAACTTATCAAAATATTGAGCTGATTATTGTTGATGACGGCTCGACAGATAATACTTGGCAATATCTAACTCAGCTTTCAAATAGCAATGATAAAATTAAAGTTTTCAGACATGAAAAAGCACTAGGCGCATGTGTGGCTCGAAATCTTGCCTTAAAAAATGCCTCGGGAAAATTTATCACTGGGCTTGATGATGATGATGAGTTTTGCGCTGACCGTATTTTAACTCTTGTTAGTCAATATGACGCTAATTACGCTTTTATCAATACCGGCTTCTTGTGGCATTATGGTAAGCGAGTGCGCGAAGTTGATAATCAGGGAATGATTATAAGCTTACAAAAGCAATTAAATTATAATTATGCCACTAATCAGGTTTTAGTTGAAACTAAGCGATTACTTGCTATTGGTGGTTTTGATGAAAACTTTGTCGCCTGTCAAGATTACGATACTTGGACAAGATTAATTCAACAATTTGGCAGTGCTAAACGTATTGGTGGCGCGTCATATATTATTCATCGCGGTGATGATATTTCTCGTTTAACTGAGCCCACTAATTGGTTGAAAGGACATGAACAATTTATGGTTAAACATGGTGCTTTGATGAGCAGTAAAAATAAATTAAACCAAAATTTCAGGGAAATGATTGCACGACGAAAAATAATGACAGTTAAACAGCTGTATTTCCAAATACCAGCCGGGCTGATGAATCAAAAAATAAGATATTTTTTGTCGTCCAATTTTCAAGTTATTGCTCAACTTCGACGTAAGTTTTTAGAGAAATAAAGCACATTAAAGCTAATTTTATCAGTTAAGTAAAAGAGTATTCGAACAAGTGAAAAAACTTATTGTTGTTGCGACAAGGATTCAAGATGGACGAGGAGGGATTTCTTCTGCGCTATCGGGTTATTTAAATGGTCTTGATCGACAAGGAATTGACTACGAACTAGTTGAATCCCATGGTACTAGTGAAAATATCTTAATTACCTGGTTAAAATCATTTTGGACAATCGCTTGTTTGTCATATAAATACCGGGGTGGAAAAGCTGTGTTTTGGTTTCACTGTGCGCAATGGCTCTCAATGTTTAGAAAGTTTAGCCTTGCTATTCTCCCTAGATTGTTCGCTTGTGAAACACTAGGCCATATCCATTCCCCTGCATTTAACGATTACTTAAGTAAAAGTACTTTTACTCGTGGTATAACCAAAGTATCACTACTGCCTTATACCCAATTAGTCATGTTAACGCCGTGGTGGAAGTCGTTGTTAGAACGTCATGCCATTAAAACATCGGCTTTTGTTTCACCTAACCCAAATAGTGATAAATACTGTCAAATTGCTGAAAGTTTACTAGATAAAGGTAACGTTATTGATAAAAATAAAACCTCGTTTACTATTTTAACTATGGCAAGGCTTGTTGAAGGTAAAGGGGTTGACGTTGTTATAGAGGCGGTTGCTAAACTACCCGAGCACTTTACGCTCATCATAGCTGGGGACGGCGATAAGAAAACTGAGTTAGAAGCCTTGGTTAGTAAGCTTGGTTTAGTAAAACGAGTTGAATTTACAGGCTGGATTAATGGCCAACAAAAAGAAGCTTTAATACAAAAAGCAGACCTTTTTTGCTTACCTTCGACTTACGACTCTTTTGGCATGGTTTTCATTGAAGCAATGGCTTTTGATTTACCTGTTGTAGCCTACGGCTGGGGCCCTATAGCCGATGTTGTGACTGCCGATGTTGGTATATGTTGTTCGTCACCGACTGTTGATGAGGTTAGCGCCGCCATTGTAAAGATTTGTGATGATTTAGAACAGTTTTCGGGAGCAGGACCTAAAAAAGTACTGTCCCAGTATACCGCAGACATAGCAGCGACAAACATTGCTAATTTATTAAAATAGCCATGTATCGTGTCATGTGTTTTAACAATAAGGTCATGAGTGATCTATTTTGAGTAATTTGTTTTGTTAAAAAAATTAAAACAAAAATTGGCTAAAGACGAAAACCAGAATGTATTGACCTACATGCTATCTGACTTGCTAGCCAAAGGTATTCCATTTTTACTGATCCCCATTTACACTCTGTATCTAACTCCCGCGCAATTTGGCAATATAGCAGTGTTCAACATCATCGTTGAAATCATGATTATTTTTGTCATTATGGGGGGGAATTCTTATTTCCGCGTTCAATATTTTAAAATTACTGATAAAGAAACATTATTAGGTTCAATCATTGCTAATTTTATTGTCACCATACCATTAGCGTTACTATTATCGACTTTATTTATTTTCTTTGAGCTAGACCCGACTAAACACTCCCCTACTTGGTTATATATCGCTTTGATTATAGCGATAAGTCAAAGTGTTATTTTATTAGCGCTAGCATTATTTCAGTGCCAAGGAAGAGCACTTTATATTGGCATTATAAATTTATCATCAGCCGCAATCGCAGGAATAGCGACGGTCGTTTTACTTCAACAGGGCTATAAGGAAGAGGCGAGGTATATTGCCTACCTGGTTGCATCTTTAATAGCGATGTCATTAAGTTTCTATATCTATAAAAAATCACAGCAGCCGTGGCCGAAATTAACACAAGTGCATTGTAAACCGGCTTTATCTTTTGGTTTTGGCGTTCTCCCTCATGCGTTAAGCTGGTGGGCAAGAACCGGTATGGATAGAGTGATTATTGCCAAATTTATTTCTGTTTATCAAGTTGGGTTATATTCTATCGCTGCGCAGCTAAGTTTAATCGTCATTGTTTTCTCTAACGCGGTGAATCAAGCTTTTACGCCTAAAATAATGAAAATGCTCAGTGAAGGTAAGTATGGGCAAACAGTTAAACTCTGTTTAAAAGTGATTATTATTTATTTACTCATTTGTTCTAGTATTGCGTTTGCATCACCACTTATCTTTAAATTTTTCATTAATAGAAAATTTATTGAAGCGCAAGTATTGTTCCCTCTATTATGCGCAGTGCCCTTTTTTCAAGA
>PJEL010002740.1_pt1 | contig 15780 bp, 12 predicted proteins | sample 1853271 | NCBI WGS metagenome assembly PJEL01 (sample SAMN08108733, study PRJNA415343) | Invertebrate metagenome, whole genome shotgun sequencing project. | host: Globobulimina | place: Sweden: Gullmar Fjord | collected 2015-08
TCAGCAAAAGCTCCCATAACCTGAAGCAATAATTTGCTCATGGCATTGGCCTCGCTGCTGAATACCAAGTTTTCTTTGTGAAATTTTATGGTAACGCCCTGCCCTGTCAGATCGTCTACAATATTTTGAAGATCTTTCAGGTTTCGGGCAAGGCGATCCATTGAATGGACATTAAGCGTGTCACCTTCTCTAATATATTCGAGGCATTTTTCAAGTTCTGGCCTTTTTATCGATTTCCCGGATATTTTTTCTTTGAAGGTTTTATCCAGGAGGATGCCCTCTAACTGTCTGGCATCATTTTGGCCGACAGAGCTGACCCTTATATATCCAATTTCTGACATTTGATTCCTTTTTAATACATTTGTTTAAAAAGGTTATAGAGATATCAGAACATCATGTCAATTAATTGCTTTTACAACCTTTTTGGACGTAAATTTAGATAGTTTTTCAGATGTTCGAAAAGGTATAGGTTTATTGACAGTACTCGAAAAATGAAAACTTGTGTTTGCAGTCACTACTGCCAAAAAAATTAAACGCTTTTAGATTAATGGGTTGTAATAAACAAATAGGGCGAATTCCAATATCCATTGATATCACAAAACAAACACAGTTTTCAGCCTTCCAAAATTTTTGATGTAATTATCCTTCTTTTTCTGAAACGGTCAAAGACGTGATTGTGTGTTTTTTCAATCTATTACGCGATATCTCGTGGGGAATTTGTACCAAATGTTTAATTGAACCCAATAGAACGAAAACGTACGCTAAGAAAAAGAAGGCTTGGTCAAACGTCTAAAAATCGATTAATCGACGCCGGGGCCTGTGAAATTGTGTCAAAAGGTTTTAACAGACAAATTTGATACTGAATATTGATGTCAATTAAGTGCCAACATATCAAATGGTTACCGCTTAACGTGCAAATTATTACTGTTGGGTTTCAAACCTCAATCACAAAACTTTTTATCGATTTTTAATTTAAAGATTCAACATCTGTTAAGATATGGAAATTCTCCATAGTCGGGAGAATTTCCCTATTTTCAACTCAATGCTATCAAAAGTTTCTATCGTATAAACATCTGTAATATTTCTACTTTTAACAATTCAATAGGTCTGGCATATCAATTGCTCTTAGTGTGATTTAGGTTTGATAATTAAAAATTAGAAAGGGAGCTATTATGACAGAAAAAATACAACCATTAGGATTATGTGTTAATTGTTTAATTGCGGATGATTGTGGGTATCGTGTAAATCACAAAAAGCCAATCATTTTTTGTGAAGAGTTTTCATGCAGTGAATCAAAAACTTTCCAATCCGAAAAACAATTATTCGATGAACCAGGAAAATTACTAATCAATATTAATAAAATCATTGGTAAAGGTAACCATTCGATAAATCCAAATCCTAAGGGAATTTGCAGTAACTGTGTGAACATTGAAACATGTGCTCTGCAAAGAAACGAAGACATTATAAATAATTGTGAAGAATACAGATAGCTAACCCGAAAGGATTGACACGACTTAAAAGGTCATTCTCAATTTATTATTCAGCTGGAGAAATAAATGAACACTTATACAACCAATGTTTTAGAAATGCTTAAAGAAAAATACCCTTGGGAAAAAGAATACATTCAATCCGTATCTGAGGTGTTTAAATCCATTGCACCGATTTTGGATTCCAATATGGAATATAAAAATAGCCGAATACTTGAGCAATTAGTTGAACCGGATAGATCTATCAGCTTCAGGGTTCCCTGGAAAGACGATCAGGGACGTATTCAAATAAATACAGGACATCGTGTTGAATTTAATAATGTTCTTGGCCCATATAAAGGCGGGCTTCGATTTCATGCCTCTGTCACCTTGAGTATCATCAAATGTCTTGGATTTGAGCAGATATTTAAAAATGCTCTGACAGGTTTGCTTATTGGTGGCGGAAAAGGTGGTTCTGATTTCAACCCAAGAGGAAAATCCGACAATGAAATTATGAATTTTTGCCAAAGTTTTATGTTGGAACTTTCAAAACATATCGGTGCAAACACAGACGTGCCAGCCGGTGATATCGGTGTAGGTGCAAGAGAAATCGGATACCTATTCGGAATGTATCGAAGGATAACAAAATCCTTTGAGGGTGTTTTGACCGGGAAAGGCCTTGACTGGGGAGGCAGCTATCTGCGACCCGAGGCCACGGGATATGGTGTGGTTTATTTTGCTGAAGAAATGCTTAAGAATATTAATGATAACATTGATGGCAAACTTGTCGCGGTTTCGGGCTTTGGAAACGTTGCATGGGGTGTTGTAAAAAAGGTAAATGAACTTGGCGGAAAGGTCGTAACCCTTTCGGGACCGGATGGATTTATCCATGACCCTGATGGTGTTACAGGAGAAAAAGTCGACTATATGCTAAGACTGAGGTTGAGCGGTAATGATGTAGTAAAAGATTATGCAGATAAATTTAAAGTAAAATTTTATCCGGAAAAACGCCCATGGGTCATCCCTTGCGACATTGCATTTCCGTGTGCCACTCAAAATGAACTTGATCTTGATGATGCAAAACAATTGGTAAAAAATAATGTAAAATGTCTTGTAGAAGGTGCCAACCTACCGGTCACTCTTGAGGGAATGGAATTTTTGGAAAATGCAGATATTTTTTATGCTCCAGCAAAGGCATGTAATGCTGGTGGTGTTGCATGCTCATGCTTTGAAATGGCACAGAATGCCAATTTTATGCACTGGACAGAGGATGAGGTGGATGCAAGGCTGCACCATGTGATGAAGCATATTCACGACCAATGCTATGAGACCGCCCAAGAATTCAATAAAAAAGGCAATTATGTGTTTGGTGCTAATGTTGCCGGATTCCGAAGAGTTGCAGATGCCATACTGGATCAGGGGATGGCTTGATTTAATTGACTTTTATTTATATAGCCTTAATTTGCTGCGATAAGGTTCCATGTTCAAATTTTAAACATGGAACCCATAGGACAAATGGATATGGACAAACGAACTCTAATGAAAACAAACTACGACAGGTCTGAGACTCAACAGCAACTAATTGATCGGCTCATCAAGCGAAATGAAAAGCTTGAAAAAGTTTATGATGAGTATAAACGGGTCTGCAGGAATGAGGAAGAGCGGATAAAAGAGCTCAACTGTCTGTACCAGGTTGCCCAGTGTGTGGTTGTAGAAACTGATATGGACAGGGCTCTTGGAAAAATTGCCAGGATCATACCCAATGGCTGGCAATATACACAAAAGTCCTGTGCTCGTATTGTAGTTAAGGACAATCCTTTTCTATCTGCCAATTTTTTTGAATCAAATGTGTTTCAAAAAGAAGATATTTTTTTAGACAATGAACCTGTTGGGGAAATTGTAGTTTTTTACGATTCTTCTTTAGGAGCAAATGAAAACAATCCCTTTCTCATTGAAGAAAGAAACCTGCTGAAAGGGATTGCCAATATTATCAGTTTCTACTTGAAAAAGCAGAGGGATGACGACAATAGGAAAATAATCCAACAACAGCTTTTGCATGCCGACCGACTAGCAACCATTGGCCAGCTTTCAGCAGGTGTTGCCCATGAATTAAATGAACCGCTTGGCAACATCCTTGGTCTGGCTCAGTTGTCATTGAAATTACCTGAGCTGCCGGACCAGGCAAAAACGGATCTTAATAAAATTGAGGACTGTGTCATATATTCCAGGGAAATTATAAAAAAACTAATGGAGTTTTCCCGACAGTCATCTTTAAGTAAAGAAACATTTGACCTTAATCAACTGATAGAAAATTCCATTACATTTTTAGAAGCCCGGTGCGATAAAGAAGACATCGTCATTGTTAGGCAATATGCGCAAAATGTTACCATCACAGCCGATCCTACCCAAATCAAACAAGTCATTACAAATTTGACCCTTAATGCGATACAGGCAATGAAAAATGGTGGTGAATTGACAATTATTACTCTAAAGATCGGTAAAAAAGTCGTTTTGTCTATTGAAGATAGTGGGGTCGGGATTTCTGAAAAAAATATCAGCAAGGCGTTTGTGCCGTTTTTTACAACCAAAGACGTTGGTGAAGGCACAGGGTTAGGCCTTTCTGTTGTTTATGGAATCATCCAGAGTCACAATGGAGATATCAAGGTTAGCAGTGTGCCAGGTAAAGGAACTATTTTTCAAGTCACATTACCCTTGGAGGAAGTTTGATGTCTAATACATATGATAAATCACGCATTCTTATTGTGGATGACAATGCCCTGACTTGTGAAGTAATTCAAAGAAATCTCGAACTATCCGGGTATCATGTATTTTCAGCAGACAGTGTGGTAACAGCCATCCAGATACTGAACCGGCAAAAAATTGATCTTGTCATTACTGACTATAAAATGCCAAAGCATTCAGGACTTGAGCTGATTAAGCATGTCCGAGATCATTTGAAAAATACCTGTATTATCATGTTGACCGGCTACGGTTCTATTAACAGTGCGGTTGCTGCCATGAAAGAAGGCGCAGATGAATATATCACCAAGCCGTTCACAGACCGGGAATTGCTTGATGCCGTTGAGAAAACAATCAAAAAACAAAAAGAAAAAAAAATAGATCCAACGATGATATACACAGATGCCTGGGAGAAATTCGGTATCATTGGAAAATCTTCGAAAATGTGTGAGGTCTTTTCCAGGATTGAAAAGGCGTGTGAAAATGATGCAACCGTATTAATCTCAGGCGAAAACGGTACGGGAAAAGAACTTGTTGCCCGTGCTATTCACTATCAGCATCGTACAAGGTCTATCAATCCGTTTATACCGGTCAACTGCCCAGGTATCCCTATCAATTTGTTCGAAAGTGAATTGTTTGGCCATGCTAAAGGAGCATTCACAGGTGCCGTTCAAAATAGAAAAGGATTTTTTCAGGCTGCTGAAAGAGGATGCCTTTTTTTAGATGAGATCAGCGAGCTGCCATTAGAGCTTCAATCCAAATTTCTCAGAGTGATTCAAGAGAAGGAAATTTTCAGGGTTGGGGAAAGCCAGTTAAGAAAAATTGATGTCAGGATAATTGCCGCAACTAATAAAAATCTTGAAAATCTTGTTGACAAGGGGGTGTTTCGTCAGGATCTGTTCTTTCGTTTGAATTTGATTAATATAGACGTTCCCCCCTTGAGAAAGCGTAAAAATGATATCCTTCTTTTGGCCAAACATTTTGCTATAAAATACGCCAGTGAATTGGGTAAAAACGAGCCGGTATTTACAGATAAAGCGATTGCCGCCTTAAAAGAGTATACATGGCCAGGGAATGTCAGAGAACTCGAAAACCTTATTCATCGAACCATGATTATGAATGATAAAGATATAATCGACAGTGTGGATTTTCCAGGTGTAATGAAATCAAATATCTCATTCTGCCAGGGGCTTAATTTGAGTCTTGAGGATATGTCGAAAAAATATGTCAAAGATGTTGTCGAGCAGACTTGCGGGAATAAGGCAAAAGCACTTGAGATCTTGAAAATTGATAGGAAAACTTTGTTAAAAAAATTAAAATAGGATTTCATATAAACACTATTGCTGACATGTAAAAAAAGGCCGGTTTAAAAACTTAACCGGCCTTTTAAAATTTATTTTTATTTAATCGATCAAAGGGGATTAAACAATACCCTGATCCAACATTGAATCCGCCACCTTAACAAATCCAGCAATATTGGCACCATTGACATAGTTGCCAGGTGTTCCATATTCTTCTGACGCAGAAAGACATGCCGTATGGATGCCTTGCATAATACTTTTAAGCTTGGCTTCCACTTCTTTGCGGGGCCATTTTATTCTCATTGAGTTCTGGGACATCTCAAGACCAGACACGGCAACTCCCCCGGCATTGGCTGCCTTGCCAGGTGCATAGAAAATTTTATTTTCAAGAAAGATTTCAACACCTTCCGCTGTAGTCGGCATATTTGCACCTTCACTGACCACATAGACACCGTTATTTATCAAATTCTGAGCATCTTTTGCATTGATTTCATTCTGGGTCGCACTTGGAAAAGCACAGTCTGCTTTATGGTTCCAGAGTGGATTATGATCCAAAGATCCATCATACTCTGTATAGACCGCTTCAGAATATTTTTGGGCATATTCTCTGATTCTCCCGCGTCTACCATTTTTCAGGTACATGACAAATTTAAGCTTGGTTTCATCAATTCCTTTTTCATCATAAATATATCCGGAGCTATCAGATATTGTGACAACCTTTGCTCCCAATTGGTTTAATTTTTCGATAGTATACTGGGCCACATTACCGGATGCTGAAACCAGGCAAACTTTACCTTCAAGGCTGTTATTCTGGGTCGCCAGCATTTCTTCGGCAAAAAAAACGGTGCCATACCCGGTTGATTCCGGTCTGATCAGACTTCCACCCCAGTTAAGACTTTTTCCGGTCAGTACGCCTGAGAATTCATTTTTTATTCTTTTATACATGCCGAATAGGTATCTGATTTCTCTTGCACCGACACCGATGTCCCCGGCAGGGACATCCGTATTGGGTCCTAAATGGCGGTATAATTCACACATAAAACTCTGGCAGAATCTCATAACCTCATTATCTGATCTACCCCTGGGATCAAAGTCTGCACCGCCTTTTCCAGCACCAAGGGGTAAAGTAGTCAATGCATTTTTAAAAATCTGTTCAAAGGCCAGAAATTTCAAAATGGAAAGATTGACCGAAGGATGTAATCGAAGCCCACCTTTGTAAGGTCCGATAGCACTATTCATCTCTATTCTGAATCCTCGATTGACATTAATTGTACCTTGATCATCCACCCAGGGAACCCGGAACTGAACCACTCGTTCCGGTTCAATGATCCTTTCCATAATACCAGCATTCCGGTATTCAGGGTTTTTATCCAGTACCGGTTTTACAGATCTGATTACCTCTGATACTGCTTGATGAAATTCCTTTTCAAACGGATCTTTTGCAAAGACGATATTCATTATCTTATCCACACTATCTCCTAATTTTCATTAATTATTTTGTGTTACTTCGATCTACTCCGAATGCCAGCGCACTTCCAGAAAATACCCTCCCATAAATAAAAATAAGTTTCTGTATTCATACTGCTAAAGACAATTAACTCCATTTTTTTTAAAATTAAGGTTAACTGATGTTGAGTTCCATATAAACATCTGCTGATTCATATATAGAATCTTCAGGAACTGGCCCGTGCTTGAATCCAAGTGATTCATAAAGTTGTATGGCGTTATTCAACTTTTTATTTGAAACAAGGACAACTTTTCTAAATGCCATTTTTTGTGCCAGATTTATGGATGCTACTGTCAGCAGACTACCGACGCCTTTTCTGCGGATGCCCGGTAAAACAGCCAATTTAGCAAATTCTGCTGTATGGGCTGTTTTGTTAATAATTGCACAGGTACCAACAACCATACCATTGGCTATGGCCATCAAAATTATACCGCCCCGATCAATGATAGTCTGTCGTGGCTTATCAAGATATTCCAAATCAACAGGTTCGAACAGTTCATATTTTTCTAGCCAGTCTAAATTCAATTGTTTAAATGCTTTGGTATACCTGTCTTCAAAGGGTACAATTTCTATTCTGTCAGTGTTATCCATTATTCTTCCCTGTTAAATGCATTGCATTAGGCTTAACCTTTTTAGGCCACGCAATCAGGAATTTTGAGCTGCGCCTTGGTTTAGAAGCTCATCGCCTTTTGCATCGATCAATTTATTACAATCGGGGCAAGTCATATTCAATCTTTTCACATCACCTTTCATCAAAGGTTTCCGGCAGTGTGGACAATAGTATGTTTTTGACTTTGAGATCTTTTTCTCCTGATCACTGTTTTTCATCCATCTCCGTTAGACTTCTGACTTAAAACACATCTTTTGTTCCAGCTAAAACAAGGATGTGTTTTAATTTTGGAAGCTCAATTATATTATTTAAATGCTTCAATCAAATCATTTGCCGTTGATGCTGCATCACCCATCAACATGATCGTTTTTTGATTCTTATATAGGGTGTTCTCCACACCTGAATAACCGGGTTTTGCATCAAAATTACATATTAGTATTCTTTTTGCATCATGGGCCATCAGTATCGGCATACCAGAGATGGGAGTACCCTCGGTATCCATTGCAGCTGGGTTGACCACATCACAAGCACCGAAAACAATGACAACATCTGTCTGTTTGAATTCAGGATTGATATCATCCATTTCGTAAAGCTTGTCATAGTCGACATCGGCTTCAGCAAGAAGAACATTCATGTGTCCCGGCATTCTCCCGGCTACCGGATGAATGGCAAACTTTACATCCGCACCCATTGATTCAAGCATTGAAGCAAGCTGCACTACCTTGAATTGTGCCTGTGCCAATGCCATACCATACCCGGGTATAATGATTGTTTTTTGGGAGGCCAAAAGCGCTGCAACGGCTAAATCCAATGGAGTTTTCTGATCTAAGGACTCCGCAATATCAGACGTTGTCTTTGAAAGGTTTTCAACAAACTGTTCTATTGTTTCTTTTGCATTACCAAGCAGTAATGTTGTGTTGTCATTCTCGTACAAGGGATTTTTAACCCCTGAATATCCAGGTTTGTCATCCAGATTGCAACACACGACATGGTTAGATTCATGGGTATGCAGAATCGGCATACCTGAAATGGGAGATCCGTCAGTTTCTATTGCAGCCGGATTGACCACATCGCATGCCCCGATGACTAAGGACAAATCCGCTTCCGAAAATTCAGGATTTATTTCGTCCATTTCTTTGAGCAGATCATAGTCAATGCCTGCTTCAGCAAGAAGAACGTTCATGTGCCCCGGCATCCTGCCTGCCACCGGATGAATAGCAAACTTAACATCTTTTCCCATAGCAAGCATGATATTGGAAAGTTCAATTACAGCAAACTGTGCCTGAGCTACAGCCATTCCATACCCCGGAATTATAATGACTTTTTCTGCCTCCCGTGCATATTCAACCGCTGTTTGAAAATTGTTTTTTTCAATGGATTGATCGTCGGTTTTTGGTTCGATGTTCTCTATATTTGTTTTATCTGTCTTGGGGATATCCTTTCTGGGTGAAATATCCTGAACCGGGACAAAGACCCTATAAAGGCTTCGGTTCATGCCTTTGCACATGACATGGGTTAAGATTGATCCTGATGCTGCTACTGTTGCACCGCAGGAGATCAATAGCTTATTCTCAATAATCATACCGCAAAATGCTGCAGCCACTCCTGCAGTTGCATTTAAGAATGAAATCAAAACCGGCATATCAGCCCCGCCAATACGAATGGAAAAGATAACGCCGAATAAAATTGACATGAAGATGATCAGAATATATAAGAATATCCGGTTTTCCATGGGTGCATACAATGCCGCAATGATCAGCATAATGATACCGATAAGGTTTATCATGACAAGCCATGTGTGTTTTGGAAATATCCGGGGCGTTTGACCAAGCTTATTAGACAGTTTACCGCCGGCGATCATGCTGCCGCTAAACGTCAACGACCCGATGGCAAGACCTAAGAGGCCGGAAATTTCATTTACCATTCCAAGGTGTTGAGAACCCCTCATCAGTTCGCCAAGTGAAAGAAAGAAAGCCGCAACCCCTCCGGCACCATGCTGAAAGGCAACCATGGCAGGAATCTGGATCATGGTAATTTTCCGGGCTACCCATAATCCTGCAACAGAACCAACAAGAAGAGATAAAAGCACAATATTGGGATACATGGTTCCGTTTCGATAAAGAACCAGAACCATAGCGCAGGCTAAAGCAAACGCTGCTGTGAGGTTGCCAAATTTTGCCCTGTGAGGCCAGTGAAACAACCAGATTCCAAGTATTAGGATAGCGATGACACAAAAATCAAAGAACAGGCTCATAACAGAGTAATTTTCAGTCATTATTCGCAACCCCCTCTTGTTTTTTTTTAAACAATCTTAACATCCTGTCGGTAATCGCAAACCCACCCACAAGGTTGAAAGCGGCCATAATAAAAGCCACTGATCCTATTATCTGCTCGGTTCTGGTTGATGCGACTGAAAAAAGAATTAAAACCCCTAATATGGTTACGGCGGAGATGGCATTTGTCATGGACATCAGTGGTGTATGAAGCAATGTGGGGATTCTGGAAATCAGAATATACCCCACCACAAAAGAAAACCCAAAAACGCCGAGCATCAATAAAAGATTTGTCATAGATCTGCTCCTGGAAATTTTTTAATGATTATATTGGCCCATGGCTTTGAGGGTACCTTCGTGATATAGCTCGCCTTTGTGTGTTACAAGAGCACCTCTAATGATTTCATCAGCCATATCAAATTCATTTGCCCCGTTTTTAAACAGGTTCTCAACAAAATAATAAAGGTTATTGGCATAGAGCCAGGAAGAATGAACCGGAAGAGAACCGGGTATGTTTTTAATCCCGCAGATGTAAACACCATTATGAATTAATTCTTTTCCAGGGTCTGTTAATGCACAATTTCCTCCTTGATCAATGGATACATCAATAATTACAGATCCGGGTTTCATTGTTTCAACCATTTCTTTGGTGATCAGATGCTGGGCAACTTCCCCGGGAACAAGAGCGCTTAAAACAATAATATCTGATTCGGCAACCAAGGGTGCCAGAGCTTGTTTTTCCTTTTCAATCCATTCCTCCGGAAGTGCTTTGGCATATCCTCCTTCTCCGACGGTAAGCTCGGGCGGTGCATCAAACCCCACAACTTTGACGCCTAAGCTTTCAGCTTCTTTTTTTGCTTCCGGCCGGATATCAATCGCCTTTACAACACCCCCCAGCCTTTTCCCTGTTGCAATTGCCTGGAGCCCGACAACACCGGTACCTACCACCAAAATATTGGCCGGTTTTATCATTCCGATAGATGTACCGATCATGGGAATAAATTTTGGAAAATTTGCTGCAGCAATAATGATGGCTTTATAGCCGGTAATAGCACTCATGGATGTCAACGGGTCCATACGCTGGGCTCTAGAAATCCTGGGAATCCCATCCATTGTAAATGCCGTGATGTTCCTGCCCATAAGTTTTTTCACATCCCCATGATTTGAAGGGGCTGCCGGGTGCAAAAAAGTGATAAGTGTTTGGTTTTCTTTCAGCATATCTATTTCGTGCTTGTTGAACTGATTATTAAACAACGGCTCCTTTACTTTTAAAATGATATCTGATTTGTCAAAAACCTCGACCGCATCCGTTGCGATTTGGGCCCCTGTTTTTAGGTATTCTTCATCATCTGAGAAGGCTCCTAATCCTGCCTTTGTTTCGACAATTACATCAAATCCCAGTGTTTTAAATTTTTCAACAGTTTCCGGAAGTGCTGCAACCCTGTTTTCCTTGTGCATGATTTCTTTAGGTATTCCAATCAGCATGGTTAGACTCCTATTTGATTTTTGATATTAATCTATTTGTTTGTACGAACCATTATTTAAATTTCTGCTTCAACTTTTTTGACCTGGCTCATTGAATTTTGCAATGCATCGTGAAATTTTGGCGGTTCCGGCGAGGCAAGCAAAGTATCCATATCTTTCACAATTCCCTGAATGAATTGTTTTAAGATATCCTTGTCAAAAGCCTTGTTGCTAACAATAGTTGTCGCCAGTTTCTCAAGGCTGTCAGTTGCCAGTATCCTGACATCATAATAAAGATCCTTGCGCTTTATTAATGAATTCACTTCCCTTGCCAAATTAAGGCCCGGATTCTTGACAAGAGGCAAAGACTCGATTGCTGCCTCACGCAATCGCCAGTTCTTGTCAAAACGAAGCAGACGGATTAATTCATCCTGGCAATTATCAAGTTCTCTGGTCTCAGATAATTTTTCTAATTTTTCCAAAACTATTCCCCAGTCGTTCAAATTTCCGAAAATAATATTTTTCATAAATTTTCTCCGCTTTCTTAAAGATTATTATAACCCTGCTCTACAATGCCAATCCAATTGTATGCGGTAAGAACACTAATTATACAGCAGTGTAAGCCAGCCTAATCATTGTTGGATTATAAAGGCAAAGAGTGTGCCATAAGAATGAGATATGGGTAAGTGGTTGTAAATACAGTAAAAATAGATCAAAAAGGTCAATAGATAAAAAGATACTATGGTGCAAAGTGCACCAGTCGTTGCATCTTGCACCATAGTAAGAAGAGGTCTATTTGAATCGTGCCATTTTAATTCAGTTCATTTTCAAACGATTCATTATTCGCCATAGAGTGGATCGGTCGATACCCAATAGTTTTGACGCCTGGGTTTTATTCTGCTCAGTCATCTTAAGAACATTGATGATATGCTTTTTGCTCAATTGTTCCAGGGATTTTATATCTTTTGAAAAAGGTTCTGTGTCTGAAACCATGGGGGGCATTGTCAGAGCAGGAGGAAGGCTGTCAACAGTAATTTCCTGACTGATTTCAAAAAGCGTTGCCCTTTCAATTATATTTTCAAGTTCCCTGACATTTCCAGGCCAGTCATAATTTTCCAAAAACCTAAGAACTTCATGCGAAATACGGTTAATGTTTTTATTATTTTGAACTGAATATTGTTTTAAGAAGTGATGCGCCAGTATTCCGATATCTCCTTTGCGGTCCCTTAAAGGTGGTAAATCGATAATAACAACGTTGAGTCTGTAATACAGATCTTTTCTAAAACTGCCCTTCTCAACCATGGCTTCAAGATTTTTGTTTGTCGCCGCAATAATTCTTACCAGAACCTTTTTTCTCTCAAAAGAACCTACCTGCTGGATTTCCCCATTTTCCAATGCTCGCAGGAAGGTTTGTTGAAGGCCTGTTCCGATATCCCCAATCTCATCAAGGAATATGGTTCCTCCGTTTGCAGCCTCAAAGAGACCTGTCTTATCAGCTATTGCCCCGGTAAACGCCCCCTTCACATGGCCAAACAATTCACTTGCTAAAAGATTTTCGTTGAGTGCCGCGCAGTTGACCGGAAGGTAAGGCTTTGAAGCCTTGTCACTGTTAAAGTGAATGGCTCTGGCAACCAGTTCCTTTCCCGTGCCGGTCTCTCCATGGATAAGGACCGTTGCATTTGAATCCTTGATTCTGTTGATGGTTTTGAAAACTGTCATCATGGTTTCACTGGTTCCGATGATATTATCAAATGTATATTTTTTTTCAAGTTGATGCTGCAAACGGACATTGTTTAAAAACAACTCTCGTTTTTCCATGGTTTTTTTAACGACAAGCCTCAGTTCTTCCATATCAAAGGGCTTTAAAATATAGTCTTCAGCACCATTTTTCATAGCTGAAACAGCCGTGTCAACCGTACCGTAAGCCGTAATCATAATAAACAGGATATTGGCATCATACTGCTTTGTGGCCTTTAAAAGTTCCATTCCGTTAATTCCGGGAAGTTTGAAGTCTGATATAATCAAATCAAATTGGGTATTCTTGATCTTTTCAAGGGCTTTTTCTCCAGAATCAACTGATTCTGTTACATAACCCTCTTTTGAGATAACATGCAGCAATCCCTGATTCATTTTTTGATCATCTTCAACAATTAAAATTTTGTATCCTTTCATAGGATCTCCCATTCTAAGATAAAAAACTATTCAGTTGGTAATTCAACGGTAAACACAGTACCGGAATTAATAGACTCATCTCCGGTTAAACTGATTACTTTGATATCTCCACCCAATTTTCTTGCCATCTCATGGCTGACAAAAAGGCCTAGGCCTGTTCCTTCCCCCTGTTTTTTAGTTGTAAAAAACGGGTTGAATATTTTTATAAGTTCGTTCTTTGGAATCCCTGATCCGGAATCTGCGACTTCAATTTTTATTGTTTTTAAAATTGGTACATACCGAGTTTTTAATTTTAATGTGCCTCCATTTGGCATGGCTTCGCTGGCATTTGCAACAAGATTTGTCAATATGGCCTGTAGAATACTTGCATCAGCTTTTATATCCGGCATATTGTTTTCCAGTTCTTTTTCTACTTTAATTTTGTTGGATGCACAATGGGGTCCTGCAATTCGCATCAGTTTTATCAAGGTTTTATTGACATCCGTTGTTTGCGCATCGGTTTTGGTGTGGCGGGAAAAATCAAGAAGATTTCTTATGATTTTACTTCCCTGCCTGACTTCATCTACTACTGTGGAAAGTCTTTGCTGGATTATCTCATTTCCGGTTCCGGATTCATCGAGTTCTTCTTTGGCAATCTGTGTGTAGAGTAAGGCATTGGCAAGAGGTGTGTTTAATTCATGCGCGATCCCTGAGGTAAGAAGCCCAAGGGATGCTAATTTTTCATTTTGAATGACTTGAAACTCAAGTTTTTTTTCGTACTGGTATTTGGCTTTCAAAATATTTACGATTACCGTTGAAATAAAAAGGGCAAGCCCGAAAACAACCATTGCTGTCACCATCCCATAAACAACAGCCTCCCTTCCCAGGGCCTTGATACGGTTCAAAATTTCCGACATGTCTTGATCTGCGATAACATACCAGGGGAAATCATCAACCTTTTGATATGCCTGTAATACGCGTTCCCCTCTATAATCCATTGTTTCATAGAGTTCCTGGTTTTTACCAGCTATGGAATTCATAGAGATGTTGTCCTTGAGAGCTTTTGCCCCAAATCGTGATGCAGACAAAAAACTGCCGTTTTCGTTTATCAGATAAACTTCTCCGGTAACTTCTATATTACTTTTTCGAAGCAATGAGCCAACAAGTCTAAAATCAACCAAGGCGCATACGTGTCCACAACTTTCACTCGATCCGGCTATTATGGGTGTGCAAATCAGAAGTGCCGGGATTTGCTCTTGGTCAATGGTAAACATAAAGATTTTATTAACGTGAGTACCCAATAAATTTGTCGATTCACAGATGGCATTTAACTGCACCGGATCAATTGAAACACCCAAAGTAGAGAAAACAGACTTCCCGGATTTATCCCGCACAAAGAAACCAAGATAAGGATTGTATTTTACCTTCATTCGTTCGAAATGTGTTTTTAGCAGTGTGGAATTAAAACCGAAAATGCAAATAATATTGGAAAGAGTGTTCAGATCATTTGCTCTTTCCATCATGTACCTTTTTATTACTTCAGCATTTCTCGTTGCCAAACCTTCTAAATAGGATGATGCTTTTTCTTTGATCAGGGTTTCCCCCTGAGAGATTACTTTGTATCCCAGAGAAGCAAGGGGAACCAGTGACACAAGCATAAATGCCACTATCAAAAGTATCCTGAGTCTTTCAAAATTCATTTTTCATACCTTCTCAAATGAATAAAAACCTTAAAAGCACACTCAATCTATAGTTTAAGGCCATACAATACATTTTCATATCATCTTCAACTAAAAAAGCTATACTTTTTAGAATGTTTAAATACAAAAAATCTATGTGTAACTAGAGAGATTTCTGAAATATGCCAAATACAGCATGATACGGCAATATAATTGCCTTATCAACATGGGATATGTAAAAAAGCTAGTTTTCTCTAAACATCACCAACAGAAAAAGAAATCAATTTTTCCTCTCTGATTCTTTTGTTGACTCAATAGTGGAGACATCGTAAATGGCACATAGTTAGTAATGGTATCCTGTTTTATACCTGTCTCATTAATTGGAGGAATTACGAATATATTTTTGCGAATATTTTTTGTTGTGATTGAAATCATGGCATGCTAATTTTTAAACATAGTAGGTTTGTAGGAATTTATACTGTAAGCTGTCCATTGCAGATCAGGAACAATTAATATGATCTTGGTTATAAATTATCTGATTTTTAATTATGATAATTTTTGCAGATTCCAACTAATTTAAATATGGAGGA
>PJEL010002741.1_pt1 | contig 15777 bp, 11 predicted proteins | sample 1853271 | NCBI WGS metagenome assembly PJEL01 (sample SAMN08108733, study PRJNA415343) | Invertebrate metagenome, whole genome shotgun sequencing project. | host: Globobulimina | place: Sweden: Gullmar Fjord | collected 2015-08
GTCGAAGGGCACCGTCGAGAAGAAAGATTGGCAGCGCGCCAAAGGACTTTCGAAGCGTAGGCGGCGTGCGGGAGAGAGCTTTGAGGATTATGAGAAGACGAAATACAAGGGACTGCAGATACAAGTCCACTTGGAGCCGGAGGACTTCTTGACCATGGGAGAACTGTTGTGCATTTTGCTGTATGGCACGGACGCGACGGTCGTGCAATCGAGCGGAGAGAAGCGCAAGCGCGTTGCGACGAAGCCTTCTCAAGACTCCATGTTTTTGCCCATGCATGCCGACGATATCGTCATGGCGAACATGGAATACGAATTTTTCAAGGACGCGTACAAGGAGCGCAACTTGCCGCGCATGTCCGAAATCGAGTGGCATGAGATGGTGGAATCGAATTCCAAGTTGGAAGAGAAGAAGGGGGTGCTCGTCATGGTGAACAAAGTCATCCCAGCGAACCATCATCTTCGCTGCGAGCATAAGCGGACAGATGGCTCAGACTATCAGGAGTACCCCCAGATTTCGAGAGAAATTAAGTACGGAGGGGGATTGTCCAAAATGGTGGAGCGCACCGACGATTGGCTTTTTCCCGATCGATTCGCTTTAAAAGTGGGGCACCCCTATTATCACAAGAAGGAGGATGAAGTGCGCTATCATGATGTCCTGGTTTTGATGGATTATACGGTGGTCGCATACGATTTCGAATCCACCACGAATGGAGACGAGCACCGCCCGTTCTTGGCGTCGATATCGTACTATCAATCAAGGGTCGGGGAGGGTGCGAGCGAGGAGGCTTTGAGTTGGAGAAGCTTCGACACTGAAACGCAGCTCCCCCAAGATGTCGGAGTCTTGAAAAAAGTGTCTTTCTGGGGCGCGGATTGCGCCGATCAACTCATTCGATACATGGCAAATCCAAATATTTTCGGTAAAACTTATCTGTGCATGATTGCGCACAATATGAATTACGATTTAAAATTTTTGATACGGCATAGCCAGTCGACCATTCGAGAAGGACTGTTCACATCCTCGCGCAGCACCAAATGCGCAGAAACGACGCTCATATCGTGCTCCGATCCGAGCGCCAGCATCCGCGCATATCACTTGGATACGCTGTCGCTGACGCAGATGAAACTCGCTTCCTTCTCCAAAGAGTATGGGCTTGGAATCGATATGAAGAAAGAAATATTCCCATATGACGCATATACGGAAACACTGATCGCGGCGGATATCGAATGGACCAGCGTAAATCGAATGGCGTCCGGCCTGCCCCCCTCTCAAACCGCAGAGGAATTGACGGAGTCTCTGAAAGATTCTGGTTGCTATGGGGTATGGAAGGGAATCGAGGTGATGAACGTGAAAAAATACGCAATCCACTATTGCGAGAGAGATGTGGAAATTCTGATCAGAGGATTTGCGAAAATGCGGCAGGGTAATTACAATACAAAATTGTTGTATGGAAACTTATGCAAGCTCGACGTGAAGGATGCCGTTTCCGTCCCCCAATTCGCCTCGCATCTGTTGGGAAGGAATAAGTGCTTCGAAGGGGTTTACAAGTTTCGCGGCACGCTGCGGGATTACATGGCCAGGGGGATTGTGGGCGGTAGGTGCATGATGCGCGCAAATCTGCCTTGCAAATATGTGGGAAAGGTGGATGATTTCGATGCGTGCGGTCTCTACTCGGCAGCTATGACTCGCATGCTCTTTGCGCTGGGGCTGCCTTCTCAGTGGCTCCCGACCGTAAATTTGGACTCGGAAGATGTCGTGCAATATTTTATCACGGTCAAAATCACGAAAGTCGGAATCCCCCGAATGTTCCCTCTGGTATCTATTCGCGATGGCGCGGGCGGAAGGCACTTCACGAACGAGCTCGTGGGACAGGAAGTCGTGTTTGACAAAATTCAGTGGGAAGACGCTAGGAAATTTCAACAGTTTGAGGGAGAGATTATTTGCGGGTGTTATTTTAACCAAGGAGGAGGAACAGCCATTCGAGATGTCATGAAATTCATGTATGCGGAGCGTAAGAGATTGAAGCGGGCGGGGAATCATGCCGGACAACAGATTTGTAAATTGGTAATGAATAGCGCGTACGGTCGCATGATCATGAAGCCCGTCTCCATGGACAATATTTTCAAGACGGATGGAGCAGAGATTCGAAAATATGCGGCAAAGTATCATATGACCACGCGGGGCGTTCATTACTACAGGAAGGATTTGGCAATGATCGAGAAGGCGAAGCCCATATACGACCACTACTCTCTTCCCCACCTGGGCGCGAATGTCTTGTCGTGGTCGAAGCGCATTATGAATGAAGTCATTTGCCTGGCGGAGGATATTGGCTGCGATATTTTCTATCAGGACACCGACTCGATGCATTTGAGAAAAGAAGACAAGTTGAGACTGACGCGTGAATACGATGCCATTTATCCGGAGCGAGAAGGCCTCCTGGCCGAAGGCGACACGCCAGAAGCATTGGGGAGATTTCACGGGGACTTCGCGCTCATCAATGGGAAAATGCCGGTTTCTCTGCGCAGTGTTTACGTGAGCAAAAAGATGTACATTGACGAGCTGTGCAATGGCGCTGACCCGCTACAATATCACGTCCGAATGAAGGGCATCCCCTCCAAAGTGGTGCTGAATCGCGCAGCAAAAGATGGGTGCACTCCTTTTGATATATACGAGAATCTATTGGAAGGTAAACCCTACACATTCGATCTGGCAGACACGGGGAGCGCAATTTTTGACTGCTCGAAAGACGGCACGTTCAAGCGGAGGGTAAAGTTCGAGCGATGTGTGAAAATCAATGAAGAGAAGAAGTTTCATGCGCAGCAGGAGTGGAATAAGTATTTTTCGCCTACGGACGACCCGGTCGAATTTATGCGAAAACGTAGAACCGCGCTTTTTTTTGATGACGTGGTGCGCGAGCTAGATATTAGCCGCGGGACCCAAAATTTACTTTAATAAATTTTTCATTCTCCCGCATTTTTAGTTTTTACTTTTTCTGTTCAGAATGGAAGAAACTGGTTTGGATGCCGCAGTGGAGGAGATTGAAAAGTTTTTCGATATTGACAACGCGTCTCTGTACCCCTACTTGGATGATTCCTTTTCTCCCATTTTATTCACGCAGAGCCCCTCTCCCCCGTTTGGCGCTTCTCCTACTTTGGCGATGTTGCCCCCGCCATCTCCTTTTTATTTAAATGAAGAAGATTGCGCGGAGGATGGAAATGATGAAGAGGAAGACGTTGCGGTCGACGATGATTCGTGTTTTGACGAAGATGCGCTCAATTGCATGAAGCTGTGCTACCAGCTATCCGCTTCTCATTTCAATCGCTCAGAATCCAAATTGGGGATCCTGGAATTGTTTACCGCGGCGGATCTCTGTCTCGGCCCCAACAAAGATATTACGTGCGTAACAGAATTCGTGTTCAACTGGGACAAACTACCTTACTTCACCGCGTGCCGCGGCCTCTCGTTCGAATTCAAACCCACATGCACGCATGTCGTCATCCCACTGTGGAAAAAACTTGTGCCAGAAGTTCCCGATGTTCGTCCGGAATTGGATGCGGACGAAGCGGATATGCTGCGGTTCCTGGCGGTCATGCACAGCAGTAACGGAGGAGAATTGCGAGTAGAGGTCAGAACAGAATACACGCTCAATCGAACTTTGTTTCATCGCGTCTTTTTTCAAATTTCATAATAAACAACGTTCTTTTTTTTCATTTTTACAATTTCTGATTATGTCCTCGAAGAAGAAGCAAAGTTACATATTGACACACGTGTCCGATTGGAAACGGGACCAAGCAACTCTCGATCACGTGTGGCTATTCGATGACTATGATGAGATGGTCGAATACGGATGCCAATATTTTGTATATGCGGATATGGAACTCGTGGCCAGAATTGAAAAAAGATATATTGTAGTTTCGTATTATAATGTAACATCGAATAGCAGAACATCGAGTGATAAATTTTTATTGTAAAGAATAAAACACCATCAAGGAAGCGAACACGCTCGAGGAATCAAATGCAAAAAGAGTTCATCATAACATCGCACGCAGATATAGTTGTAATCATGTTCCAATAGAATGATAGTTGAGATTTCGACATCGACATATATTTGAGAACAAATCGAACAAGGGATGGAAATTGTTTCAGTCTCTGACATTTTTTTGTTCGCGGTGTGAAAATAAAAAAACAAACCAAAAAATAGTTGGAGCCCGCGTGACGCTTATTTTTTAGCCGCGGGCGGTTTCTTAGCGACCATTTTATGATGATGGCCCCTCATTTTGTTCAAGTGCTTTTCTTTGGAATTGGGCGCTCCCTTTCTCCCGCGGGGGTCGAATTTACTATGATCGAATTTCGACATTTCCTGGGGGCGCGGGGAGGCGCCGGGTCTTCTCTCCCACGTGTTAGAGTTGTGATCGAATTTGTAATACACGTATCCTTTCTTCATCAGCGCCCCATCCTTCTTTTGCCTGCTTCTCCAAAAAGATGCCATCCTGCCATCTTTGTCAACCCCCGAAGTCATGAATTCGAGCGAGTCGTCATCCTGGCGACCAGGATAGCTTTTGGGAAGATAGGCGCCTTGGTCGATACCCCTCCCTTCTCTTCCCGTCGCGGCCACCAGAGCTTCGTGATGCGACTTGCCTTTCTCCTTTGCGGCTTGATATTTTTTATACTCTTTGTAAGTGAGATAAGCGATCGCCCCCGCTGCGAGCGCGGGCGCTGCCGCGGTTCCCAACGTTCCGAGCGCTACTGCAACCCCAGCCTCATCGATGGCAATTAATGCGGCGCCTTCTGCGATTTCCGTCGCACCCACTTCAGCCGCGACTTCGCCCGCACCCTCCACTACGCCCTCTCCCGCGCCTTCTTCTCCCCCACCTTTTACCGCCTTGTAAAGCGCATGCCCTGCGAGTTCTTTACCACCAAATCCCAATGTGGCTTCCCCCACATCTTTCACCACATCTTTGACTGCGCCGCCTACGTGTTTTTTGGCAGCGCTTTTCGCTTCGCCTTTTCCGGCATCTAGCGCTTTGCCGCCCAGATGTTTCGCAAAACTGTCGGCCGGCTTCTTCTTCTTTTCTGCCGCTTTTTTTTCTTCCTCCGTCATGGGAACATCTTCGAAAATAGCATTTCCCGCGGCGTTGATTGTGTGATCTCCAAAATCTCGTTTCCCATGGCCATCCTTCCCACTCCCCCCTTTTACTTGTTTGTGTAAATGCTTCCCACCCGGCGCAGGGGGCCCTTCTTCCACAATATCCATTGCGGAGGCCGGGGGCAAAGCGCCTCCGGCCTTTTTATGATAGTGTTTTGAGGCGGGAGCCTTTCCTTCCTCTGCCCCCATCCCAGACCGGTTTACGCTTCCTTTATTCGCGTCGCTTCGAGAAGAGGCGGGGACTTGTCCATGAATTACACTCTTTGGCGCAGCGTGATGTCTTTCTCCAAAATGCCCTCTCGCAGAATGTCCCTTGTACGGATCGTCCGAACGCTTGGCGCCGGCATCGGTTTTTGCTTCATCCGTTATGGTTTTCATCATTGTTGAAAAATCTCCATCCGACTTATAGACCCCACCTCCCGCATACTCAGTCCCCCCTCCGCCTCCTTTGGAAGGCTCGACCGCGGCGCCGCTGTCATTTTTTCCAAACAACTGAGAGGCATTGTACCTGACATGGTGGCGGCCCGTCCCATATTTAATTCCATCCGATTTTTCGTGCTGTGGAAAGTCTCGTTTACCATGCCCCTCTCCCTCGGGAGGATCAAATCCGGGCAATTTGCGTTGATTCTTTTGTTTTCTGGACGTTGCGGTTGTTTCAGATGGATCGGTCGGTGTAGAAAAGTCAAGATGAGTTGGGGCGCCAGATGCTGGCGAGTCCTTGCCGCTCTCGTGCTCAAACTCCGCTTTTTCCTTGAGCTTCTTCTCCCTCCTCTCCTTCTCCTCTTTCTTTTGTATCTCTGCCGCATAGTCTTTGGGGACATGCGGCACCATCCCCTCGTAATAGTCCTCTTCCGCCTTCTTTTCGAGCACATTGGTGGCTTTGTCTTTCATGGGGCCCATCATGTCCGCTTTCGGCATGCTCTCTTCCATCTCTCGCATCATGAGAAGGTGATTGGCGGCTTTCCTCTGGTAATACTCGGCCGCCACGCGATGGCTCTGCCTCTTGGCCACGTCTGTTTCTACTTTCCTCTCGGGAACAGCATCGTTTCTGCTCATGCTCATATCTCCATATCCCCCCGTTTGCGCCTGTTGCACGGCTTTATGATATCGCTTGGATGTGAGCATTTCTCGCTGCTCCGCCCCCACGATCAGCTTTTTATAGGATCGGTTGTTGTCGGGGGCGGCAACCGTCTCCGGAAATCGGGCGCATGACGCCTTGCGGAATGTGGCCATCGCCAGCGCCGCGCCGCGAGGCGTATTAACGTATGCGGCATTGTTTCGCCTCGCACCTCCGTATACAATTTGCATATTCGCCTTAAATACTGTTGGAAAAATTAAAAAACACGATGCGTGCAATATATTACTTTATTAGAATCCAACAGCACTGAAGTTCAAAACACGAGATGAACTAGGCTTCATTTTCCAAGTGGGAACATTGTCAGTCCCCAGGTCTGTTATGAAATCGCCCAAATCCACGGGCTGAATAAGGGGAGTTATTGCCGGAAAAGCCAACAGCTCGCTAATGTCGGGCCTCGCCACAATCAGCGGATTGTTGGACATTAGCGCATAGTCGAATGGAGTATCATTGGAAAATTTATCCGGCTGCAGCAAAGGGCCCGCATTGGCGGCATTGGGCTCGAGCAATTGCGGAATGGTGAACCCGCCGTTGAATGTTGGGTTTCCGTAACGCTGCATATATTCATATGTGCGCGTATTATATTCTTGATATTGGGTCTCGCTCGCCGTCGAAACATCATTTCCATACTCGTCTAAAATATCAAACGAGAATGAGTCGGTCGTGTACATGGGATTGAATTCCGCGTTGATGCGAATGAACGGAGGCATTCTTTCTCTCGAATTCCCATAGCCAACTCTATTCATATGCACGCCAATTGCTTGCGACACGTCCGATATGTTCACATTTGTAATAATGCCCGGCATTCTCTGCTTGGCGGTCAGTTCTTCCGACAAGATCAGATAGTACCGGGATGGAATTACTTTCGCGGGCATATGCCCGCACACGAACTGTCGAAATCCCCAATTGTACATGCGCTGCTTCACGGCAAGATCCGAAGTAGTAAAAGGGGGAGAGATGTCATTAAACAAACTGGTCGGGCGTGGTCTGGCGCCTCCCGGAAAAGTGTATTCATCGTAATATTTACCGCTCGATGCGTCCTTCTTCCCGAACCCAAATACGTGCGCCCCCAACCCCACCCACCCCCTGCCATTCAATCCGACCCTCTTTCCCTGATTATTCCTTCCCGCCATTTCGAAGAATTCGCTCGACGGCGTGAATATATTGAAGTAATAGTTTGTCTCCGGAAACGCGGGATCGTTCTCATATCCGGCTTCAAAATTAGTGCGGAAACACAACTGCCCAGACCCCGTCACCGACACGATGATGGGGTATCCGGCGACACCGGTGCGCACAAGGGGGGAGGGGTACGCGTCTACGAGAATGGTTTGCGTACTAAAAGTATCCCCCTGCCCCGGCACATATTGAAATCGAGGGTACGTTTTGTTAAACTGGATAGAAATCGCATACGCTAACTCTTGCTGAATTCTGGCCGCAGTGACCGTTGGCGATTCGTCCGTATAGAATCCATCAAACCCCGCTATTCGCATGGGAGAAAAATCAATGTAGATAATGCACCCCGTAAGTTCCGAAAGGGGCGCATCTGTCGCTATTCCAGCCACAGCAAAGCCAATGATTCCATTTTCCCAATCGAGCGTGAACGTATCATTGTTGAACGCAACTCCCTCCGACATGATCTTCTGTATCCCTCCAAACCCCGCAGACGTAGGAATATTCGCCATCCGATCCGTGCCCTTGATTAAATTATTCAAACTACTGCTCCCTCCCAAAAATGCGTGCATGCCAGACTTGGTGGGCGGCATGCGGATATGGCTGCCCCCTACCGCGGAAGCGTAAGGCCCCCAATCCGTCCGCTTCCTTTTCATGGGGGGACCGCTCATTTCGGAAAATAGAAATTGTAAAATAAACGAAAAATTTATTCAGTCGGAGAGATAAACGTCCATGACATGCACCAAGTCGTCTAAGAGAACTTCCGCCTCGGGATTCCCATATGCGGTTGTCAATGGCACAGAAGTGCCGACCACGGGCGCGTCGATATTAAACAGCAACGCGTTCATCGCGTCCGTATCTCCGCGATAGTAATTAGCTTCTATGAACCATTGAGCCGTCAACGCATTGCGAGAGGGATAAAAACTATTCACCATGTTTGCAAAACAAGTAGACGAGCGGAGCGCATCTCCCGTTTCAGAATTCGCAATCGTGAGTCTGAGCACATCCGGCTCGGTGCCTCTTCTCAATGACCAGACATTCTCTTCACGCGTCGCTAACTTCGTGTTATACATTCCAGAATCTCCGACCCATAGAGCCAAGTGCGCCATCTCATCCCCCAGCCCTTTTTGCATTTGCGCATTTCTGAAAGTCTGCAGTCTCCGATCGCGCGTGATTTGGGGGCAGTAAATGTCAATCTCTTTGATGGGAATGAGCGAGGGCGGAAAATCGCTCATATGGTGAGTGTGCCCAGAATTCTCAGTGCTTGCATCGATTCCTTTGGCGGCCCATACGGGAACATATTTTCCCGTCGCCACGCTTTCCAAAACTCCAAATCCGTGCACGTGATGCGCCGTTGCGAGCGATCCGCACTCTTCCATTCTCCATGTAATGTTTCCATCTTTCGCATCCAGCGTATTAGATGCTCTGATCAGGATCCCATTGGATGCCTCGTACGTTACCGACCACAACACATCAAGGCCGGCAACTTGAATGGGCCCAACGCTCACCGTATTTGCCGAGGCGAAGCGGATATCGGTATTCAGTCCCCGCTCCCAATCCGCAACATACGAGCCCTCAATCCCATCTTGATACCCGGGCGCCACCGTGCGAGGGAGTCCGGTAAACGACTTGAAGATATTGTATGGTTTGTGATACATGACATATGGGCCCATCCAGGCCGCGCCATCCCACACGGAAAACTTAAACTCCGCAGAAGCGCCCGTATGCGTGTATATCGACTGCGACCATGAAAGGCTGTTGTACGTGACAGACTTTCCGGACACGTTGGCATTGAGCCTCGCTTCAAAATCGACGGGGTCCGAAGTGAATTGAATATTCGGCGCCACGATGGGAAATACGGGGATTGTCTCAACAACCTCATAATACATGGGGACGCGCGAAGAAGCTTTTTTCGAGTCGACCAGGATGATCGATTTGCTTGGCGGGATTTCTACAGACATGGTCGCGAGAACGATGCTGATAGCGATATGGCAATAAGTAAAAAAGGAAAAAAGAAAATAGAAAATAAACCAACGTTTATGGAGTGTGCACATATTCAAACGAAAGAGCATATCCGTTATTAACAACCGTGCCTCCCGAAAATGTAACTTTGTACGAAAGCTCGTCATACTCCAATGCGTCAAATGTTTCTGCGCCCGAACCCGCCTTGTCTTCTCCAAGGGTAAAAGAAGCAACAATGCCGGTCGACGATTCCACGCCACTTCTTTTCACTTGCAATGTGAACGTCATGGTAGTATTAGTAATCCCGTTACGGAGCAGTACCCTAAGATTTCTGATACGACACGGTACGGGAATCACCATGTATGCGCGCCCGAGGATGTTCTCCGTCAATTGCACGGGACTGCACGGAGAAATGTATTCGTTATTCATAAAATTTGGCGCAAGAATATCTGCCATGCAAGCTTGTATGGAGGGGCCCCCCAAACTTGAAATCGTGTAATTTACAGGATTGCCGGGAATCTCTGCCAAAAAAGAATCAGACCAGTAATAATTGATAAAAAACGTACTTGTTTTATTTTGTTTACACTGGAGCCACGTAAGCGCCAACTATTGAAATGCTAACAGCTTCAAAATCAATTGGCTGGGAATCGGAACTCTGGTTGAAAAAAATGGATATATAATCATCGGTATCCAATGTTGTTGTCGCTTGAAGAGTAATGGAGCCGGAGTCGCCCGGTTCATAATGTCGCGAAAATATTCTGGGCGCGGCGAGGGAATTCCCATTCTTCCTAATGTCAAATGACAAATCTTTAGCGCCGGTCGCGGTGGATGCCGATACTACGACACTTATAGAAAAAATTTCACTGGCCACGCCTTTGTATTGGATGCGACCATTTCCGCCGGGCTCTTCCACAAACAGCCCCGACCCCGACGGAGAAAGTGTGAGCACTTGATTTGGGGTCACCAACTCCGCATATGTTAAAGCCGGTGTCGCAGTAATAGCGAGACTGGCAAATACTGATTCGTTATAAAAGAGCTCCGACAGCGTCATCTTGTTCCCCACTAAATCATTACTAATGGTGGTGGGACCAGTACCTGTGAATGTGATTCCGTCGCCGGCAATGTAGCTGGGGGGAGAGGGGTGCAGCTCGATTTGATAATCATTCGTGGTATTGCTGTGGATGAAGAAGATGTATGGATTGTTCGAATTTGCTGCCAATTTGGTAAAGGTCAAATTGGCGGCCACGCCATTGATCGATCCTCCCGCGTAATCGACATACCCGCTCACTCCGGAATACGCGGGAGGAGCGATGAATCTCAAATCGATGTTCTTGTCGAGAGAGGCCGCGCCGAGCCTCACATACACGACAGACATCGAGCCGCTCGCGCCGCGATTCTGGGGAATGGGGAGCTGCACATCTACGCCAGTCGTTGTCGCATCATTGAGAGAGTAAATGTGGATGGGCTCCGAAAGTAAAGGACGAACTGTAATAACTCCCACGCCAGAGATTGTAGTGATTTTGTATGTAATATTATCAAATCCAGAAAAAACTGGAACTTGTTGAGAGGTCGCCGACATTTCAAACCAGAAAAATAAAAAATACACCAAGTTTTTATTAACACCGTTTTTCCGGTGAGAGGTCCGTATACCCACCCGCGGTGGGGTACATTTTGATCATTTCTTTCGTATCTTCATTTATAAAAATAGGAGCAGCCGGCCGCTGAATTTTATATTTCACCGTAATTTCTTTCCATCCTCTATATTTAGCCTCGCTCATTGCGCAATTGTAGCACAAATAATGGGCAATCGATCGATCGGGGTTGTTCATGATCCTCGTTGTCGTTCTGATCGTTTTGCATTCATAACAAGGGTATCGATTGATTGCGTCACTCTCGTAATTCAGATCGTATTCGCCTTCAAACTTCTCTTCGATCGCTGCTACTTTACGTTTCTTCGTTTCTGCGGGTCTTTTTATACATATGCTCGTGCATTCATCATCGATTTCCATTTTTACGTGTATTTTCACTTTTCCTTTTAAGGTTCGAATTCTCCGAGAAATACTAAAATGGCAGGAGCAATGACAGATATGACCGGGTACCGTGACGATTCCCGGAATACCGGAATGGTGGGAAAATCTGCCGTGCAGCAACAACTCGGAGCACTTGTAACCGATAAGCTCCCTTTGCTGAATGGACCCGGCGCCGTGTTGGAAAATTCACTTTACTACGATATCACTTCCTCCACCGTCACCGCCGTCGAGCTGCAAGAGACCTTTCAAAAGGATCGCATCAGTTTCAATGTGCAATCTTTTGGAGGCTCGCCTACGGCATACATCCCCTCCGTCCTCTTCGCCAACACAGTCTACGTCAACATGATATTGAAAAATATGACTTGGCCATCCGGCACTTCTCAGTTTCATGCACCGCATGGATGGGGATTTTCCGCAATCAACTCCATCATTTTGTACATGGGCGCATCTTCCGTCGCGCAGATACAAATGTCTGGCGACTCCAACTATTTGATCATGATGGCCACGTGCGAAACCATGAACAAGCGTCAGGCACTCATGGATGGTGCGGGGTATTATTTGAATTCGCAAGACAAAAATTCCGTGTTGGCATCATATAGCGCAGGCCAGTCCGTGTTCAGAAGAAGACGATACGGAGATTATGGCTCGGCCGTTTATTCGCAAGATATCACAACCTTGGCGCCGAGGAATTCCAGCGTCGATGAGCCGAGTCTGCGTACCGCAATGGTTCCCATTCGTCTCCCTTTTTCATCCATGATCGCGATCGAAAAACGAATTTCAATGGATACCAAACTCTTGACACAGCCCATGCAGATTACTCTCGGACTGCGCAATTCTTCAGAAATTTTCGACACCAATCTCAATAACGATCTTTATAACACCATGGAATCGTTCACCTGCCAGCTGTGGCAAGAAGAACTCTCCGACAAATCCATGTCCATCCGTCAAGAGCTTTTGCGGCAGCCGGAATTCAATGTTGGATATCCATTCCAGTATGTACAAAGCTACGACATCACAGTGCCTGAGGATATCGCCCAACAAACCGCATTCGAAGGAATGCAATCCACGCGCATGAATTTGTCCGCGCTCATTAACAGCGACTTGACCACCATGTTGTTTTATGTGCGAAACAACAACGCCACCGGAAAGATTAATACGATTTCGGACGGGGCCTCCACCAAAAATTACAAGAGCGGAGCTTGGGGATATGGGGAGCGACTCGAAAATATGGAACTCAAACTGAACGGGCAACGATTCTATGCGTTTGACAACAACAATTACAAACAAGCAACATTGGCGAAACAGATGGATCACCCCAATTTGCAAGTATTCAAACCCATCATCACCGATTCACAATACATTGGCTCCAAGGCCACCGTAGAAGGCAGCATAGTCTACAACGAGTGGGGATACTCCACCCCACTTGTTGATTCCAATTTCTATGAACTCAACTTCGGAAAAATCCGCTCCATCACCTCCGAAGCGCACATGCAAAACACCGGGCGATTCACGAACCAAACATTTCAAATCGCGTTCACCATCAACAAGAATGTCAATGAAGGTCCAAGCGTTCCAGCCGAGCAACTTAAGAACTATCGACTTTACATGTCTTACTTGTACAATGCCGTATTCTTGATCGGTGGAGATGGCGGAACCACCAAGTTGATTACCAACTAACTTTTTTGAATTTTTTAATTCAATAAATCTTTTATTCAAAGATCTCTCCTTTTCCCCGAAATCCCTTTCTTCCTCCGCCCACTTTTCTTACTTTTCGACATCTCCCCAAACAAATCGCCGGGCGTTGCAGCATCCCAATTTTCCAATGGCAGGCTCTTATCCGACTCTTCACCCCCACCCCCGCCATCTTTTTTAATCAACGAATACATTGTCGCATTCTCCTCCCTTTCTCGTTTCTCGTGCTCGTGTATCAAATATTTAATATGTTTCCTAACTTCCGTTACCGCCGGCGCGCCTTTCTTCTGTTCCTTCTTTTTTTCTTTTTCTTTTTTCATTTCATCTTTGCCATCTTTCGCCGCCATAAATCTCTGCTCGCCATCCCCGCTCACCTGCCCCGCGCCCCCCTCTTTTTTACCTCCCAAATTGGCACCACTCCCCATTCCTCTCGGCTGATCGTAATTGTAAAGGATCGAATTCCTTCTCGCCCGATTCATCGCCTTCTCCGAGGCCGATAGCGAGAAGGGGCCCCCACTCGCATCTTCGCGCGCAACAGCCGGCAATGCAGACAAACCGCTTCTTCCGGCGCGACCCCAGGAATGCCGTGCGTGCAAACCAACTCCGCCATGCCTCATTGGCAAATCAAGTAGACGATGATAGAGAGAACGAAACAAAAGAAGAAATCGTAAACAAACGAAACGACTGCGTTGGCGATAAAGATAAAGACGGTGAACAAGAACCCATCGGAAATCATGCCTCCCCCACCCACATTGCGTCCGTGCTGCTCGAGTCCAAAAAGAAAATGCAGAGCCCCACGGAAAATAATGGAATCACATGCGCGCTCATCGGCTCCTCGGGCTCGGGGAAGTCGACACTGCTGAGGGACGTATTTCTCAATGATATTTATGAAGAGCGCGCAGATAAAGAATACGTAGTCACCGTATTCACCGAGTCGCCCCAGTGCGACGCTTTCCAACATCTCCCGAAAAAAGTAAACGTCGACGGAGCGGGAGTCGACCTCAATATGATCAATTGGATGTATCAAATGAACGCGACGTATGATCGGAAATACAGCTTCGTCACCATCCTAGATGACTGCATTCATATTCGGTACAAAAGCCAAATCGAAAAGATGTTCCTCGTCATGCGCAATACAAATATCACTTCTGTCGTTTCCCTCCAATATGCGAACCTGATCCCCCGCTCCATTCGCACCTCCGTTTACTTCATTTTTTGCATGCACCAAAACACTCTCGAGGGAGTCGATCTCATGGTCGTCTCTTTCCTGTCCGCATATATCCCGGGCGGAAACAAGAATGAAAAAATGGATTATTATATGAGCTGGACACAGAACCATCGCTTCTTCCTCATCGATAATCTGAATCACAAGGCATACCAGGTGGATGAAAATTACGAATGCAAAGAATTGGAAGTTCGCACTTCTGTATCGATGCGCGCGAGCGGAGAAGACGGGGCCCTTCTCGGAACTGTCCCCTTCGAGGAGGCGGAAAGCGGCGCCGCGCAAACCCTCACCAGCCGAGACGCGCCGCCTTCCCATTTTAAACAAGAAGAAGAAACAAAAAAAAGACAGCAGCGGCAGCGCCCGCAAGGGAAATCGAGAACCAATCTATCATTCGATCCTCGCGGAGAAGATGCCGCAACTGGCACAGTGGGAGCACGCTCCAAGTCCGGCGCCTACCCGGGCTCGGCGAGTCGAGGAGAAGAAGCCGCCATCGCACGATCGCGCGCGGTGCGCGACAGCGCGAGGCAAGAATACGAAATGCAAAAACAAAAAGAGTTGTCAGAAAAAGGCGCAAAAGAACAAGAATTTATTGACCGACATAAAGAAGAGCTGGGAAACCAAATGGAAGGAGTGATCTCGGGCGCATCCGCAAAAGATTTTCCTAGATTTACGGAAACAATGGATGTGGCAAATGAGGGCGAAGCGCCAAAAGATCCCGCTTCTTTTCCCACTCAACCCACCCCAATGGATAATGTAGAAACGGGAGAATCCGCAGCCCATTTCCCCACTCCAACCGAACATATGGACACGCAGCCCTCGGGAGCTTTGCCGGAAGATTTCCCCCGCCTTCCCCCACGCCCAGATTTTGCAGATGAAAAAATTCCAATGGAAGAAACGCCTCACTATTCTCCAATGCGAGAAGAGTACCCGTCGCCGCCGAGGATGGATATGGAAGAAGAGGAAGGCCCCGCAGGCCCAAAAACCCCACCAAAAAGAAAGTTGGCGCCGCTTACCGCCGAAGAACTAAAATACCACGACAAGAAAAAGCGCCCGAAGCACCAAGACCTCACACCGCCGCCTCCATCGACAGGTGAAGGGCAAAAACGTAAACGCCCACAAGAAATATCAAAAACAAAAGAGCCAGAAGAGCACCAAGCATTAACAAAAAAACAAAAAACAGAGGACGAAAATATCGAGACGGCCATCGAGCTACTGGTATCCGATGCAAAAGATGAAGAAGAAAGAGAAGCGAGATTGTTGGATATAGCAAACCGCATTCTGGAAGGAAGATCAAAAAGAAAAAAGAAAAAAATGCCGCCAAGTCCATCCGCCTCCTTCGCCACCAGGCAGACCAAAAAAAAAGAAGGAAACCCCGCTTTTAAAAAATAAAAAAAGAGTCAACGGTTCAGGTGTCTTTTG
>PJEL010002742.1_pt1 | contig 15776 bp, 10 predicted proteins | sample 1853271 | NCBI WGS metagenome assembly PJEL01 (sample SAMN08108733, study PRJNA415343) | Invertebrate metagenome, whole genome shotgun sequencing project. | host: Globobulimina | place: Sweden: Gullmar Fjord | collected 2015-08
TTCCACTTCTGGATCTGAGTACCCATAGCACCGTCGATGAACATGATTCGCTCTTTCATCAGCTGGTCAAGCTGGGCAAACGTATCACTCTTTGTCAACTTGCTCACGAATGGCTTGTACGTTGGCACATCCAATTGAGTTTCTGGCTTTGGTATAGCAGCACTTGGTGCGGCATTGTTGATTGTCTGTGGGGCTGTGACACAGAATGAGGCAACCATGCGATTTAGGCTCTCCACAACGTGCCTTGCCATATCCAGAAGGGCACCCCCTTGACCTAAATAGATGGCACCCTGCAAAAGAAAGATCCAGGTTACAACTCATCCCATTAAATGGAGATATTGGCATATGATACAGTGCATAACACCAGGATACATATAAGATAACGTACTCCCGCCACAGCCACAAGGGGTATCAAAAGAGGCACCACGAGTGCAGAGAGCATCACCATGAAGGACACTCCAAAAATTACCACCAGGGGTACTAATATTATTAATCCAGCATATATAAGAAATGGACGCTGGGCTAGCAATCGTTCGATGGTGGCCGTCAGTGTTTGAGTTGAAATTGGGGGAGAGGCCCCAGAGGACCGAGCTGCTCGAGGATGAGCACCGCACATCTCTCTTATATTTCTCACACAATTCTCCACATATATCAAATAATAAGTTTCTGTTGACCTTCTACATGCATCCTATCTATGATATGATTGTAAAATCTCTATCATTGACTTTTTAACTTTTTAAAAGGTTACGATAACTTTTTAAGACGTTTTAAGCGATTTTCAAACGTTTGAACCTTACCGAATACCTCGCCATTACACCATTGATTTTGTTTTTATTATTCTTATAGATCGTCATGTGTCATAACTGACATTGTAAATGCGAGCAATGGTGTCTGCAGGGTGTGAGGAGTGGAAGAACCTCATCCCCGAACTCCTGCTTGGACTACTGGGGTGTGGAGGAGGTGCATTCGTTTACACAACGACAGAGGAAACTCCTCAAGGTGATGAAATCTTGGAAAAAGAGTATTCTGGGTTGGTCCTGTCTGAAGCGATTGACTGGGTGTCTGATGCTGAGAGAGAACAGTTCAACAGACTGGCCAAGCTTGGGTGGTACTATCACCGACTGTCAGAGTATGCCAAGTCGGCATGCCGTGTTGATCGTGGGAAAGGATCGATGCCATACCATGCTGCTGTGGGCCAGGGTGTGCTGGAAGTGCTGGATGTGTACCGACAGGCTGTGTTGAAGATTGAAGGATTTCTGCTGGATGCAACTATGGAAGAGAACAACCTGTGGTCTTTGTTGCCGCTTGAACACGCTCTGGCAGAGTTCTTCCAATTATTCCCTTTCCTAGATAATGCTATTGAATACATTTGCTCGGATGGGGAGGACAAGTGTGGATCACGTGATATCATCCACGTGTTTGAGAAGGCAGGCCAGAGTGGTATTCCCATTGTTGATGGATGTGCATTGCGGCTTGCTTGGCATTGCTATCAGGTATTATTCAAGCAAATGTACGTATGGATGGTGCGTGGAAGAGTTGTGGATCCAGCTGGAGATTTTTTTATTCGCATGGATGAAGAGGAGGGTCAAACAGAGGGAGGGATGTATGATATGGTACGAGAGGGGGGAAGTAGCAAATATGTGGCTGCAGATATTGTAGAATCCCGACTCCCGACCTCTATTTCGCTAACTTTTGCTAGAGATATTTTATACGTGGGCCAATGTGCAAGAATCCTTGCTTCTCTGTCTCGCAGTGACTCTTATGGAATTCAGGAGGAGCTGGAGTCAGAGTTTGCAATGTCCTTGAAAGCTTTAAACATATCTCGCAAAGAGAATATAGATTGGATCCATTTCAAACGGCTGGTTCATACCCATAAATTACATCTCTCAGAGAGGGTCTGGAAAGAGATGCATTCTGCTGATAGGAATCTTCCGGGACACATTGATGACCTTGTAGACGTCCTTCTTCAGAAGAGAGGTTCGTTGTACACAGAAGTGTTGTTTCAAATGGCTCCATTTATGTCGGAAGCGCCAAATCCCGGACGTGCTGCAGATATTGCGCGTCATATTTTCAGGGAGGCTGCCTACGCAGACGCATTTGATGATGAGTCTATTGAGACAGGATCTATAATGAGGCCCTGGGAGAGGGTTGGAGACACATTTTCAATGACATGGTATGACGTGACCAATGTCGAATGTGTCTTGCCTATATGGCATCCTGAATATGATGAAAGTATATTTTTACCCTCATATGATGCTTGGGATGGTCTATGCTTACGGTATGATGTGAAATGGCCCATGCATTTAATTTTTCCTGCGCATAGCATGCGTGTGTATGGAGCATTGTGGCAACTCATGTTTCGGCTGGCCCGATGTTTGGACCGTTTGAAAAGCATCCGACATTTAATTTATGCTATAAAAACAAATACTAGACTGAAAGCATATGGAACAGTAGATAAGAAAATATGGGCTTTATATCACCAACTGTATCAGTTCTTGTCCACATATGCTGATCATCTACATGGAGAAATCGTTGCTCGTAGTAACGATGAACTGCGGGATATCCTTGGATCTTCGTCTTCTTTGATAGATGCTGAATCAAAGCATATGAAATTCGTGACAGAAATGGTGGAGACCTCCTGCATGGATATTAGGCAAGTGATGGGTGTGGTTGAAAATATGTTTTCGTGTGTCATATCCCTTGCATCTTTGGTGGAGAAAACGGGGAGCATGACCATAAAAGACGATGAACGGAATCTTGATGAACTTTACAATTATTTCTGGTCAAAATACAACGTGCTGTATCAATTATTACAGTCAAATAGGCTTCAATCTGGTCAGCGAGGAGAGGCCATACGTAGACTCATGTTGAAGCTGAATTATAATGGTTTCCTTGATACAAACGCTGCAAAGCAGCTTGTCACACATCAGCTTCACATCACTTGATTTCAATACATTGTATTTTATTTGCTTCGTAATATTTCTCGTATTCTCTATAACTTTGAATGAAATGTTTTCACCATTTCCCTCATGGGTGGTGCATGTTCAGAAATCTGAGCATCTCCCAGCACGCTCCCAATCCCCATATCTCGTTGGTTCAGGTCCTTTTGGTCCACCAAACTCTTTCACATCCCCTTTGTCTTCTGGACTCTGATCTACATCCTCAACAGACTGGCTACTCTGCTTTTCCACAAGTTGCTCCAACTCCCTCTCTGTTTTCTGTTGAAGTTTCCTCGTGAAAATGTCAGGCTCGATGCCTTTCTTTTCACCTTGTAAAACTATAGTATTTATTATACTTCTCCAATGCACGTCAAAGGAAGAAAGTCCAGGATGAGAGACACTCAAGGCACAGCGCAGTGAGTCACCCCGAGGTTCCAGAGTTCGAAGTAAGCGAACTGGTAGGAATTCTAGGCCACGCATTGTCTTTGAAATTTATTGGATTATTACATGGGTATTTTTACATTGCTTATGTCGCCTGCTTATTCAAATTATTACCTCAATCATGCGAGGTCTGAACGTTTCTCCAGAGCAGCACTTCGTTTTCGGAGGTAATCCTTGTACTGGATAATATCACCATCCCATTTCGTAACTGCTCCATCAGCCACGGTCCAAATCTCATTAGCAACCTGAGAAATGAGGCGGAAGTCGTGCGACACGAGTACCATACCTCCGTCCCAGTCGTTTATGGCTGCAGCCAGGGAATCAATGGTTTCCATATCAAGATGATTTGTAGGTTCGTCTAGGAGAAGCATGTGCGGTCTTCTATAACCCAGCCATGCAAATACGACACGTGATTTGAGTCCATCGGATAATTTTCTCATTGCCATGGTTTGATTTTTTCCCGTGATTCCAAACTTTCCAATTGCTGCTCGCATCTTTTCCTCCCCAATATCCTGTCCATATTCTCTAACCATATATTCAAGGGGAGAAATATCCATCGGCAACAGTTCTGTCAAGTGCTGGTGATATTGACCAATTTTCAAATGATTATGTCGTTTCACCATGCCATCAAGAGGGTCCAGATCTCCAGTCATCAATTTCAAGAGTGTAGACTTTCCTGCTCCATTTGGGCCGACAATGGCAACTCTTGAGTCAAGATCGACACCAAGATCCACATTGGAATACAAAATTTTATCCTTGGAGTATCCAAATGTCACTTCAGTGAATTGAAGGACTGGAGGCGGGAGTTTGCCGACATTTTCGAAATCAAATTTGACAACTCGTTCAGTCTCCACCTTTTCTGTCAGACCCTCCCTGACCATCTTTGCCAAAACCTTTTCCTTTGACTGGGCCTGTCTTGCAAGCTTGGCACTTCCGTGACCAAACCTGGCAATATATTCCTTCATATTTGCAATCTGTTCCTGTTCCCATCGATACTTTTTCATCTGGTTCTCCTCTAGCTCTGCCCTGGTCCGGACATACGTATCATAGTCACCTACAGAAGCACACGCACATACATTCAGAGTACTCTCTCTCTCTCTCTCTCTCTCCGGGAGCATTAAGAAAATAATAATAATCGATGAGTCAGAAGCCAAGCGTTCAAGCATAGGGTATTTTCATTGGTTGCAATACACGGTTGATCCGCCGCATATGGCTCAACGTAAATATGGCATCACTCCCATCACAATAATGAAGATGAACAGTCTACATGAGATAGACGTACCTGAGTAGTAATGTAACTTTTTCTGGTGCATGTGAATAATATTAGTACACACACCATTAAGGAAATCTTGAGAGTGAGACACTAATAACAAGATGCGTTTCCATTGCTTCAGTGTATCCTCCAACCACACACATGCCTCCAAATCCAAATGATTCGTCGGCTCGTCCAATATTAAGAATGTCGGTTCCACAAATAATGCCCTTGCAAGAGATATTCTCATTCTCCATCCTCCAGAGAAATCCCTCGTCTTCTTCGCTTGCATCTCCTTGTCAAATCCAAGACCATGCAAGATGGATGCTGCCCTCACTTCAGCCATATCACTGTCCAAGGCATCCAAGCGCTCATAAATATCCTCCAGACGGGCCTCCACCTCTGGGCCGTCTTTATCCATTAACCATTCTGCTTCCTTTTCCAGCTTTGTCCTCTCTTCATCCACTGACATCACTGCCTGAAGTGCTGTCATATCAGATGCTGCAATCTCCCTGTCCAAAAAATAAATGTCAATGTGCTCAGGAATAGGAATCTCTCTTGCACCAAGAGCCTTCAACAAGGTTGATTTACCGCATCCATTTGGACCCAACAGCCCATATCGTCTTCCGTAGTTCAACTCCAGCCTAGAATCCTGCAAAAGCTCATGCCCATGGAACAAGAGTGTGAAGGACTCAAAGTGAATATCACGCGACTGAGGGTGAGACGTCAGTATCCCGGTTGTTGCACGATCATTCAACCCTAAATCTTCCTCCATCTGCTGGGACAGAACATCTACATCACTGACCGACCCATTTTTTGATGCAATCGATGCCGCACTTTTTGAAGGCTTGAGCTTGCCTTCCTTGGCCTTCTTTTCAAGTCGTTTCTTCTTACTCTCCGACACCATTATATCAAAAGAAACTGAATAAGAAACTGCACAGATACAGACACAGTGAATGAGAAGACGCCGGCATTTGAAACGATTCAAGAGGGCAGCCAAAAGACATTGAAACGTCCAGCTTGACCGTATCAGACATGCATGCATGTAAGAACAATCCAAAGTATCAATGTAACACGTACTATATTAAATTTTGTATATACCATGTACTCCAAGAACATGCGCGTATCAAATGTCTGAGCAGTCTCATGCTCCCAACCTTGTCTACCTTTGACAACGCTTCCCATCAAAAACAGATTTGACCGAATGGTAAAGTCAACCTTGTTGACATCTTTGCTGTCAAAAACTATCGCACGTCTCCCTGAATAAAATAGTTGTATTTAGTTTATACATAAACAATACGTACAGAAAGTAACAACACTCTGTATCATACCCGCAGTGTTTCTCCGGCACCTGATTCTTCCGTGGTACAATCTCAGAGAAGAATCACAGTCGCGTTGAGTTTCACAGGTATAATTCTGATAGAATACATTCTTCTATTTTATCAGGGCTATTGGTTGGACAGCCAAATATTCTGAGGATATAGAGTGTTTTGGACTGGTGAGCCTTCCACGCACGCCCTGGGACGTTGTCGCGTTGTATCCATTTCTACGAATAGAACGCTGTGATTTGGGAGAGATTAATACGAAAATAGCCTAAGAATGGAAATACGTATAGCAGGAAAATACAGGCTGGGTAGAAAAATCGGTTCTGGTTCCTTTGGTGATATCTACATTGGGACTCATTTGCTTACCGGGGAGGAAGTTGGTATTAAACTGGAATCTACGAAAACGAAGCATCCACAACTACTGTATGAGTCAAAAATTTACAAAATCTTGCAGGGGGGGACTGGGATCCCAAATATCCGTTGGTATGGAGTAGAAGGGGACTACAATGTGATGGTCATTGACCTTTTGGGTCCTTCATTGGAGGATCTGTTCAATTTTTGCAATAGAAAGTTCAGCCTGAAAGCGGTGTTGATGCTTGCTGATCAAATGCTGTCTAGGATTGAATATTTACACTCGAAGTCGTTCATTCATAGAGACATCAAGCCAGACAATTTCTTGATGGGCCTTGGGCGGAGGGCCAATCAAGTGTACATGATTGATTATGGATTGGCGAAAAAGTATAGAGATCCTAAATCTCATATCCATATTCCGTATCGTGAAAATAAAAATTTGACAGGCACAGCTCGGTATGCGTCTATAAACACACACTTGGGGATTGAACAGTCTCGAAGAGATGATTTGGAATCTCTTGGATATGTGCTCATGTACTTTTTGAGAGGTTCGTTGCCGTGGCAAGGTTTGAAGGCTGCGACGAAGAAGCAAAAATACGAGAAAATCAGTGAAAAGAAGATGGCAACACCAACGGAAACATTGTGCAAGGGTTTCCCAACTGAATTTGTTGTATACTTCCAGTATACGAGATCCTTGCGATTCGATGACAAGCCAGATTATTCTTACCTTAGGAAGCTATTCAGAGATCTATTTGTTCGTGAGGGATTTGTGTGGGATTACGTGTTTGATTGGACAATTTTGAAATATCAGCAGCAAGGAGGAAGCTCCAGCAGTGCTGGCCAGGCTGGTGGTGCGAGTGGTTCCAAAATGCCTGGACAAGTAGAAAAGCAAGTTCGTGCTGCAGCACCTCGAGAAGACGGTACGCAAGAGCAAAAGGGGGTAGATACAGAGGCACTGACAGCCTTGAGAAAACTTGGCCTTGGAGGACAGGAGTAGGTAGGCAGTGTAGATATGCCTGTGAGAAGGATTTGAGTACTGAATCTTTGGCCTCATATACACTAAAAAACAACAGGTAGCATAGGTAGAGGCGCTTTTGTAGATGAGCTTGACATTTTGCCGAGGAATTCTCGTAACCGTGCCTGTACAGGTGACTATATTCATATTTCATTTCAGGTCAATGTAAAACCTTACAAAAGTTACATCTACTGTATAGATACATAAATACTATGGTACAAAACACTCGACTGCCCGTTTTCCAAAAAGAGCACATACTCGTATACCAAACAAAAAGAGTACTACCAGGCGGAGGGCGCTGGTGGTGGTGGCAATGGCTCTGGACTCGGTATCGGCGCAGAGCTGTTATGAATTTGATCATACAAATCCATACAAGACACCACAAATATTGCACTCAGTGCAGATACGACCAATGTTGCCAAGAGCAAAGGACCCCTTCTGTCATCAATATAGGATGCTTGCTTGAGAGCAATTTGAGAATTTCTCCACAAAAATACCACAAGGGCATACGCAACGATGAAAATTCCCAGGGGAAGGAGCATTAAGGCAATAAATTCCACCAAATTTTTAGATACGCTGTGGAGTGTATCAGTGTGGTTCCTTTTTGCTGTTGAGGCAAATGCCAGCAATGCTGCAGCAATAGACGAAAGCGTGATAGACATGTGCAACCACGACAGAAATGTTCTTTCTGAAGCTAAAAATGTCTTTGGCTCAAGTCTCTGAGGAATGTGCGTGCGAGGTCCTTGGGGCTTGTGAAATGGATTCCACCAAGGAGATTCCATGTAGGACATGTCACCATCAGCACTGCCTTGCATGAGGGCTAGTGTTGGCTCTTCTCCAAGCAATGGATGATTCACACGTGTTGGATTGAATCTTCTCCTGGGTTTTTTGTCATGCCTTTCCGCAGCATCTGCATCCAAGGCAGAGGAACTAATCTCATATGGATCAGGTCCACTTTGCTTGATAGACTCCCGGATGGATTCATCATCAATCCAATATGGAACTGCTTGTACTAATTCAGGGAATAATACAGCAGTCCCATGAATGAACTTGGACATTTTATGCACCTCTGTGATCAATCCAGACGACATCATATTCTGAACCCATTCTGGTGGAGCCTGCCCATCAGGCAAGGCCAATTTAATCTCCAGCACTGCATGAGGAAACTTGGTAATTTCCGTTCTGTGGATTGGAAGCTTGGGATCTCGATACCACCTTCCAGCCAATGCACATGTCGGATGCCCTTCTGGGTTTTCCTTCAACATGATCAAATTTGTGTCCAGAGTGAACGACACAGTTCTGTCATGTCCCATTTGGAAAGCAGATCTCATGTACTGAGTTCTGATGAATGGCTTGAGCTGTTTGGCTTCGATAGTTCTTTGGATTTCGAGGAATAGAATTGATGCCTTTTCAATATCTGCATCTGACTTTCCCTTCTTCTTCAGTGTCTCTGCAAATTCCTCCACAGTATACTCACCTTCAATATACGGTACAATTTTTTCCTCTGCAAGAGTAAATCTCTCTTTCACAGACTTTTCACCCTTCCATGACTCCCTGTGTGTTTTCCTCTCGACAAAGCACGTGAACTTTCCTTTCGGCTCATTTGGTCCATACCATCGAATACGGATAGCCAGTGCACCAGGCTTCTTATCCAATCGACCGTGATACAGCTCCAAAGACTCATTATCAAAATACACAGAGTTAACAAGCTGAGAATCCCCTGTGTAGTTCTCCGGATTGAAAACAAAAACCGGCATATTTTCAATGATGATGCTCTTCACTGCTGTAACGCAATCCGTCTTCACCCAGTATTTCGTCGTAGATCTGTTGAAAGCCTGAGCTGTACCTCCAGCAGCTTGAGCTAGCTCGTCTCCACGAAGCTGAGAGTACAAGTTTGAGAGCATGACCATCAAATCTGAGTAGTTTCCTTGCACCCAGGGCTGATTGTGCAAGTGAGCAACGTAGAATTGCCTGCATGGAGCTGCTGGAATATTTTTATCGTGCTTTTTCAAAATTTTATGAAAACCCATATAGTTCAAGTTGACGTATTTTTCCAGAGCCAAGAAATCATCCCCAAACTGCTTTGTTTCTTCAAGCAAGTTTGCTCTCTTCTTCTCAATGTCCTTTTTACTACCATCCCCTATCTCTCCGACAATTGACGCGACCTCTGCCTGCAGTTTACTCATTTTATTTCGAAGTTGAGATACCAACTCGGCAGTGAACGCCCCAATCTTTGAAACCTCTGCTTCAAGCCTCTTAAAGAAACGCTCTTCTGCTGTCTCTTGACGCCTTGTCGTACGAACCACTGATAAGGATGTTTCCCGCAGACTTGATGGACCTCCAGCTTCTTCATTCCGGGTTTCTTGTGCACTCAAGCTTATAAGGTCTTTCAAAGCCTTGTAATTTATGTAATAAGGCCCCCAGTCTTGCCTCTTGTTCGCTTCAAGATACTGTCCGAACTTCATCCTTGCTAGTTCTCAACAGCGACCGCTATATGCGAATCTTCGTCAGTGAATTAACTTAATATATCACTAGTAAAGTATTCCAACCAACAACTAAAAACTGTAAAGGTGAATATTCGAAAACCCTGCCTTCTCGTCCAAGAACACCAAAGGGATGATGATTCCGGGAATCTCCCGTTTCGTATCTCTAGGTAGATCACAAGGTATAATATGATATGTTAAAGGCATTCATAAATATTAAACAATGGATCAGTGTGTCAGAAGAGCGTCAATAAGGCTGTGTTGAAGGGCAGTGGAGTGATGCCATGCAAGCAAGACAATTGAAGTCATCCAGAGCTGCTTCATAAATGGCAGAAAACTTGGCAGATGAAATGGATCAGTGTGTCAGAAGAGCTTCAATAAGCCTGTGTTGAATAGCAGTTCCATTCGGTGACAGGAAGCACATGAGGATGGAGGCAGCTGTTGCTACGTTGAGACTTTCCATATCATCAGACATCGGTATGGATACGAGCCTACAGTGTCTACGCATCTCATGCGATAGTCCTTGACCTTCACTTCCTACCACAAGACTCACATGCACATTATTCACTAGCTTGGCAGGCCCTTGGCTACTTACTTCCTTGGCATCATCCGTGAGTACATCTGCAGCAAGTGCAATCAAGCCATGACGCTCACAGACAAACTGCCACTCGGCAATGTCTTTACAAACCATCATGGGAATACGGAAACTGGCCCCGCGACTAGCCCGTATTGACTTGTCTCCAAAAGGATCAGCACATCCTGGCAGTAAGATGACCCCATCAAACCCAAATGCTACAGCACTCCTCAACAACGCGCCTAGGTTCCCTGGATCTTGACATCTCTCCAACACCAGTAATCTCTGTATAGTTCCTGGCTCGTACGAGGAAAAATCCTGATATTCTGGCATGTCAACTTCTACAGCAACCATATTAGGTGATGCTGTGGTCACGTTGCACAGCTTCTCCATGACCTGTTTTGATACTTTGAACGTGATACCACTATTTCCTTCTAACCCTTCGTCATCTAAACCCAAGAGTCCTCGCATATATGGACTGTGGTGATCCAACATCTCGTCTTCGTCAAATGCGCCAATGTAAAACAAACTGGAAATTTCAGGGAAGTAGGGTCCCAGTTCCTCCACAACCCGTGCACCACATAGCATCACTTTCCCATGCTCTTCCCTATACGACTTACTTTTCAACAATTTCACGCAGTGCTTGACTTTTTGGTTGTTCTGAGAACGGATAATACCATGTTTCCTATTATTGCCTTGCCTCTCCCTGGGTGCTTCGTTTGGCTCTCTATAAGTAGATGCCACGATAGGCCCAGCAGCTGCTATGATGCCATTATTTGAATACTTTTGTCTCTGTCTACATGGCCCGAGTATTTCCTGACTTGAAAAACCCCGTGCATGGAGTGTCAAGCACATGCAAGGATGTAAGATTCCAGTGACAAGACCACCCATCACATACAGATTCTAGTGAATGAGTCGTATCAAATACGTCATTCGATAATGGGCTTGGATATAAGCAACAGTACACCCATAAAGCACAAGGTACCTCTTCCAACTATTGACTTTTCCTGTCACTCCCATCAAAGACCATCGTTGATGGGAAGTATCTCTCAAAATCCACCAAATGACGGGACCAGGATAGGTCACTTTGCTCGATTACTTTTTTTAATACAAATCAAAGTTTCTTTTCTCGTTCGAACGAGAATGCTGCTTATGCTGCAGGATAAAGCAGAAGGGAAGCCATCCATGGTCATTAATATAATAATAGTATCACTATAGGTAGCCAGAGGTATCTCTAGGGATACAAAGAGAGTAGAGTGTATTGGTTCAACTGAATGTCAACTGACCGTTGTTGTTGCCACTGTTGATTCTGGTGTCTCTCTCTTTCTCAACAATAGAACAATTGTCCTAGCTGATTAAAGTACTATTTTGACTATTGTTCATGCGTCTTTGGGGATGAATACAAACTGACCGAGTGGTGTTACTATTTTGAATGTCCATTGTTGTTGGTTGGAGTTGACCTGACCGATCTTGTACTCTATTTTGTTTCACAAGCAGAGCAGCGACAAGTGCAATATATACTGACATTATTTAATCAGGGAACACGCTTCACGTGCTTTGAGAAACAAGACGAGTGACTGAAACAGTGCTGTTGCAACAATGTCTGAGAACAGGATTCTCGGAAAGCGTTGTCGAACGGAACGAGGTGATGGCACCAGTGATGTGATCTGTGATGATGAACAAATTGGAAAGAAGGCAAAGGTTTGGACGTTTGGAGGTGTGCCCATGCTGTCTGGTTTGTCCAAGATGTTTTCAGTGATGTCTGAAGCCTTGACTTCCCTCTGGCGCAAGCCTGGTGGTGATGCGTACGAAGCAGAAGGTCATCCTGAAGATGAATGCGTGGATTATGGCTATCCTGAGTTGGATGAAGATGTGCGTGAGTCTTCAGAGGACACGGACACAAAATATCAACGGATATTGTCGACATCTTCAATTGAAAGGCCTGGGCCACCTACAGTAGAACTCTCTGTGGCAAAGCCCGTAAAGCTGGTTTCAAGGGTAACACTGAAGCAACAGTTGCTGGATAAAATCTCCACCTATCCCAATGCAAAGAAAGAAGGTTTGTCTCGTGGGAAGAATGTTGGTGGGTTGGCATCAACCAGAGGTGCTCGGATGTTGACATTAGTGCCAAAGAGTGAAACTGGAAATAATACGACTCGTCAAACCGTTTCCAGGGATGTCAGAGAAGAGAAGGTACTCGATAATGAGGTAGCCACTGCCGATGACCAAGGTGTTGATAATGATGCTAGTGGATGGGATCATCCACAGGAAGAGGTGTCATTGGTGGACATGGCAGATTGTGCCAATGAATTGGAGACGGAGCAGAGATCAGGATCTCCCCACCCAGTGTTATTTTCGGTGAACAGTCCGGAATCGCATGATGTTTGTAATGATGAAACAATATCTCGTGCGATGGAAGTTGTTGAAAACCTTGTTGCTGATTTGGGTATGCCAGATGAGCCTTGTGCTGGAACACCAAGAATGTTGTTATTTGGGGATGATTTAGACAGTGGATATTCTTCGATACCTCTAGATGGATTGTCAGCGGTAGACAATGTATGTGATGACTCTGGAGACTTTACAGGCTTCAATGCAGTCACACCCCTGGAGGCAAGGTGTGATCGAAGTGCTCCAAACTTTTCTCCGCTATCATTTATGCTCCCAGGTACAGATGAGGCAGAATGCATGGTGATTGAAAATCACAATGCAGATTTAAGCCCAGAAGAGTGCAACAATCACGAAGGCAAGGGGTTTGTTGAGATGGAGCAGCAAGCTCCTCACCCTCGTGACACGATGGTGGAAAATGTTGCTTGCCAACATGATACTATGGAGACTGAGGAGCCAATCGCATCTGCAGCTGCCAGACAATGCTCACTGAAATCCGCCAAGGCACTTTTGAAAAAGAGGATGACTCTGAAACAGGCTGAAGAGGACGCCTTGTTCACAAGGCTAAAAGAAGTCGTTGTAAATCGCCATCTTGCAGAGAGATATGGGCAAGGGCATGTGTGGGCCAGGCTTGATGCAAGGGGTGTTGAATTGAATTGTAGTATTGACCATGCACTTGTTGAAAGCGAGGTACTGACTTTTGTACGGCAGGAGAAGGGCGATGACATTTTGAACGGGTATCTCTCTAAAATAGAGAAAGAATGGGAGCATATTTCTAGTGTGAGGCAGAAATACTCTGCAATAGAATATGGAGGCACTCCGATACGGAGTATTCTAAAGCAATCTCTTCAGCAGGGACAAAAGAGTCCCCATCAATCACATAGTCTCCGATGGGCCGTTGAGAATATCCAGCATAGATATCCAGCTGTCGAGATGGAAACAGAAGATCACCAAGCACTTCGCCGTCCATCCTCAACAAGGGGACTACGCATGCTGCTTGCATCCGCTTCGCCAAACATTATGGTGCCATCTCCAAAACCTAACAGTATGGATCATGAAGGTGAATCTCTTACCAAGAAGCAGTCAAACAATAGTCGATGTAGATCGAGGACAGGAGGACCTTCATCAGGAAGGGCCTCACAGGGCCAGCGACTGTTCCAAGCCCTTCAACAAGGGTCCTGTTGTGCCGAACAGCACGCCCCTCGAACTCTTTCGATGATATTTGATCGGATTGACGATGAAAATGAATGCTGCAGCAACCTGAGTAACTCAATGACGACTAGTGACAATACAACGTCTAGCAATAGCAGCTCTAGGGGAGGAATCCCAGTCGGTGGACGATGGACTGTAGATGAGGTTACCTGCTTGATCCAGGCATTTAAGGAATGTATCCATGAGGATGCTTCCAGACGGTATATCTGGAAAAAAATAATAGATAAATATAGAGGTAGGGGTATTTCTGAATGTAGGACATCCATAGATATCAAGGACAAGTGGAAGAATCTGAGGAGGACAGCTACAAAGAATGTGAAATGTCGTTACGTAAAACTTGATGAGGAAACCCTGACGTGGCTCAAATCAGAAGACGCAAACCCACAGGTTAGGCGCCCAGCTGCCTAATATCTTATCAAAGAAATTTCTTGATATTGTAATAGAATAAATAAATGCGCTACACAGTTAAATCAGGGGAGAAAACAGCTGAGGCTGAAAGACAGAGTACCCTAGCCAGTAATCATGGTACCGACACCTTCATCAGTCAGCAGTTCCATCAACAATGAATGGGGTTGGCGTCCATCAATAATGTGAGTTGCAGACACTCCCTGACTCAAGCATCGAATACAACAATCCACCTTTGGTATCATTCCACCTGCAATGATTCCCTCTTCCACCAACTCATTGCATTTTCTAATGGACAATTCTGCGTAGATGGAATCTGGGTCGTCCTTATCATGCAAAACGCCAGGTACGTCTGTCATCAGGATCAATTTTTCCGCCTTCAAAGCGGCAGCAATCTCTCCTGCAGCTGTGTCTGCATTCACATTCAATGCTTGTCCTTTCCCATCACTGGCCACAGTTGCCACTACAGGAATGTACCCTTGCTTTGTCAGACTCTCCACCAAATCAGCATTTACGCTCGTCACTTCTCCAACAAAACCAATGTCCTTTTCAATCATCTGACGAGCTAATATCGTATCATTATCCTTTCCACACAAGCCAACAGCTTGACCACCAGCCTGCTGAATAAGATTGACAAGGGACTTGTTCACTCTGGCACCAAGCACCATCTCCACCACATCCATAGTATCTGCATCGGTTACACGAAGACCATTTTTGAAATTAGGCTCGATACCTAATTTCCCCAACCATATATTGATCTCTGGTCCTCCTCCGTGCACGAGAACAGGGTAAATCCCCACCGTTGCCAGCAGGGCAAGGTCAGTGACAACCCTTGCTTTGAGAGACTCGTCTTTCATCGCAGCTCCTCCATATTTAATCACGATGGTCTTGCCTCGAAATTTCTGAAGATATGGTAGGGCTTCTGAGAGGACTGATACTCTATCGAACGCAGAAAACTGCCTCTCATCCGTCTTTTCCGCAGCGACAGCCTGTACCCTCGTCACCGCATCTGCCCTTCTCTGGCCCCATCCCTGGCGAGAGAAAGGACGATAAATCGTACGATCCATCTTCATGCATTGATGATGAGATATCATCTCGGAAATTCCAGACGTTAAAGCCATGGTAGTGTTGCTGTTGGGAATGCAAGTGACGGAACTGAATCACCAGAAAGTTCCTAATTGATTGCGATAATTCCTCTCTTACTAAAGTCAATATATAAGCTCTAGCAAAGTATCGAGGGTTTTTCTAAATGAATCAGGGTTCCATCGAGAGGGCTTTTTGCTAATTGGCTTTTTTTTTACGCTATGAAACAAAATATTTTGTTGTTTGCATTAATGCTATCGGAATTTTCGCGAGCAAGAAAAAAGATACTTTTCTCAAAAAAAAAAAAAAAA
>PJEL010002743.1_pt1 | contig 15765 bp, 15 predicted proteins | sample 1853271 | NCBI WGS metagenome assembly PJEL01 (sample SAMN08108733, study PRJNA415343) | Invertebrate metagenome, whole genome shotgun sequencing project. | host: Globobulimina | place: Sweden: Gullmar Fjord | collected 2015-08
TCAGGAGAGAGCTTTTAATATTAATTGCTATAATAGGATTTGTTTTAACTATTGGATTCGGAGTTGGATTTACTTTACTTACAAAAACAGTTCAAGATAGTCTTTATGATATAAAGATTGAATTAGTAGAAATGGTTAATAAGTCACAATAATAGATATGAATATATTCGATATTAGTTTAGATGTATTATGGGTTTGGATATTTTTTGCATCGGCTATAGCTATGGGTTTTTACTCTTTATACAAAGTAGCAGTATCCTTTAATAAATCACGAGAAGTATCTACTTCAAATTATCAGAAATATGGTAGCTTATTATTAGGAACTGTTGAGATTTATTTCTATCTTGATAGAGAATTAAGAATAGAAAAATTAAAGAGTAAGAGATTAAAATATCACGGTACAGAATTAGAAGGAGTTTATATTTATCGAAGAAATGTATTAGAAGAATTCTTTGATAAATCAGTAATTTACTCTTTTCATTCAGGCTTTAGAAATGTATTAAAAGAAGAAGTGGTATTTAAAGTAGTGAGAGATAATAAAAATTCTCGATACTTATTATACGTAGCTAAAACTGATGTTGGTCGTAAAGAACATTACATTGGATTTATTGCAAAGATGAAATAATATAAAATATAATAACAATATGTCTAGCTTAGTAGTTGACAAAGGTATAGTTAAACTATACGATGGTACTGTAGTTTACATTGTTGAAATTCAATATAGTGCTGATGGTTCTACTTTTTGGGAATCTACGTACAATTCCGCATCTCACGTTTATGAAGGAGATGGTATAACAACCATTCCAGGACATAAATATATGAGAATTAGACACGCAGAAGATACTGATTTTCAAATGCCAATGTATATCACAGCAACAGATGGAGATAGTCCAGAATTCAGAGTATATAGTAATTATATACAATGGAAATTAACATTAGAGGATGTATGGATTAATTTAGTGGATTTAGATGATTTAAAAGGAGTACAAGGTGAAGAAGGTATAGCTGGTGCAGGTTTGCAAATTGATGCTGCAGGAGCTTTAGATACTAGACCTGCATGTTGTGCAAGCTCAACAGTAAGCACTGGATGTGGATGTAGTTCAAGTACAACCAGTGCATTAGGTGGTACATTCCTCTCACTAGGTAATCATTTGTTGATTACCTCTGATATAGGAAGCTATTACACAGTCGCAACAAACGATACTGGCTGGACATTAGTTACTCAAGCTCTAATAGATTTGGGTACGTATGCAGTAGGTTGGGGTGCAGTTGATGGAACTGATAGTACAGCTGCTGCTTATACATTAAACGATCAAGGTCAAACTATCAATTATGATGCTAATACACCTATAGATACTAATGGACGTGTATATGCATGTGCGGGAGGTGTATGGTCATTACAATTAGATTTAGCTGCTAATACAGGTCAAATTAAAACATCTACTGGAGACACTTTAAATTATTTAGATCAAAAAGTAGATGGAACGACACTTGAAGCGTATGATTCAGGAGTTGGTTATAATGATAATATTAGGGTAGCTGATGATGGAATTGATGAAAATAAGATTATATCTACAGCAACTGGTGATGGTTTAACTGGTGGATCAGGTACAGTTATTACTGTAGTTGGAGGTGATTTAGTAGGAACTGAATCACATGGTTTAGAAACATTTACCCACACAGATACAACAACTGATATTCGAATTGATGTTTCAGACTTGGAAGGTGATGGTATAGACCTCGAAGGGGCTTCTCCTACGCAAACTCTCCAAGTTGATGTTGTAGACTTAGTCGATGCAACGCTCGATGGTCTAACGACCTATACTGCGGCCGATACTTTTGATAATCTTAGGGTTTTAGCAGGTGATGGTATAGCTCTTAATAGTGACGGTGTTAATGTAATAGGAGATGAACTTTCAATAACGGCTGCTGCACTTTCTGCAATTAAGGTCATGCCTAATGATAATGCTACTTTAGGTATTACTAATTTACATACTAATCCATTAATAGCAGATGAAACACAGGGTATTAGGAAAGATGCTGCTGTAACTGGTAAACTAGAAGTTAAAGTAGATGCTTCAACTATTGGATTTGATGGTACAGGTAATCTAGAGGTACCAGATAATGGTATAACTGGTGATAAAATAGCTGATGCTGCTTGTGATAATACTAAAGGTGTAGAAATACTATCTGATAAAATAGCAGCTAAAGTAGATGGATCTAGCATTGGATTTAATGGTTCTGGAGAGTTAGAGCTGCAAAGTATTACAGGTGCTTCTATATCAGCTAATCAAGTTGTTAAAAGTATTGATGATGGTTCTAATGTTGCTCAAGATGCAGTAACGTTCGTAGCAGCAGGTACAGCAGGTGTAGATCTAACAGTAACAGTTAATCCAGCAACTGATGATTTAACTATAGCAGCTAATGCTAATTTAGCTTATTTGAATGCAAACTTAAGTATACCAGCTGGGGCTGTAGCTTGGGGATCTATTACAGGAACACTGTCAGCACAAACTGATGTAGTAGCCTATATAGATGCAGGAGATGCTGATAAATTAGTTGTAGATACTTGGTATGATAATGCTAGAATAGTAGATACTATTGATGGTACTTATGCCAGTAAAGGTTTATGGTTAAAAAGTTCAGGTGGTACAATTTATAAATTAAGAGTTGATGATTCTGGTGCATTGTTCACCACAACTTCATAATAATGATTGATATATTAATAAGGAAAGAAGATCTTAAAGCTCCCAGTAGTATAACTGCTGGAGAGCTTTTAAAAGATTTAAATTCCAATATAGAAAAGTTAACGATTGATCTAAAAACTAGAAGCGAAGAAGCAGAGCTTGCATCTAATTCAATTAATGAATTAAATAGTAAGCTTGAAGTTATAGATGATTTCCATACTAACTTAGAAAAATTAACTAATGATGTTGATGGATACGATATAACAATAAAACTTATATTTGAATCACTTGCTGAGTTAAGTGGTGAACTTAAATATACAAAAGCTTCACATTCTAGTAAGATAGCTACGTTAATGAATGATTTCGAAGATACTGTAGAGCATATTAAGAAACAAGTCTCAGATTATGATGTCAACTTAGGATCGTTTGTTAAGTTATTAACAAGTGTACAAGCTAAGCTTAAAAGAGTAGAAGAGTTAATTGAAATAACTCAAACTGCCTTTATAGAAATGGAATCTAAGTTAGATACAGATGTAGTCACAAGGAAATCTATAGAGAGTGCAATTAGAAAAGAGGGCGTTATAGAACTAGCTTCTATATTCTCTGCACTAGGTCATCCATCACTTGAAGATAAAGTGTCTGGCGATGGACTTATATATTACGACTGCGCGAACAAGAGACTAAGACTATGTGTAGATAATGTTTGGAAAACTATAAAGACAGAAAATGGCTAGTCGTTTTACAGATGAAACATTCCCATATCCAAAAGAAAGCTCTAGAGTTATATATTACCAATTCAGTTCAGGTATAGTATGGGACTATAATAATGGATATCCTAATGGATTAGAAGATGGCTGGGATTGGGAAACTCCTTTTATACCTGTTCCTCACCTATATTTAGGTAATACAAGGACAGGTCATAGTTGGGCAAGGCTTAAGATAGGAAATAATGGTAAATGGAGTGTTCCTTATAAAATAACTCCTAAACCATTTACAATAGATAATAGAGGTACATTATCAGAAAGACCTGATGCAAGTACACTTCAAGAAGGATCAACGTATTTAGATACTGAGACTAATATATTATATACAGTAATAAATGGTGAATGGGATGCTGGTGTAGCCACTGCTGGAAATACTACTTCTAGTGGAAGTACGGCTCCTGCAAATCCTTCAGAAGGAGACATATGGTTCGATACTGTTACAAATACAATGTATATATATGAAAATGGAGAATGGGTAGCACCTGATACTTCTGGTAACACGAGTGGTGCTAGTATAGATCATACTTTATTGTTAAATAGAGGAGCAAATACACATGCAGTTATTGATAATCACTTAGCTAATACTTCAAATCCTCACAATGTCTTATCTACACAGATAACAGATTTTGATACTGAAGTAGATAATAATACTAATGTTGCAGCTAATACAGCACATAGGGGTACTGTTACAGGTAATCCTCACAATGTACTAGCAACACAGATTGGTGATATAGATACAGAGATATCAAATAACACAGATGTGGCATCTAATACCTCTCATACAGCGACGGTAACAGGTAATCCACATAATGTATTAGCAACACAAGTATCAGATTTTGATACAGAAGTATCGAATAATACGGATGTAACTTCTAACACTGCACATACAGCAACAGTAACTGGTAATCCTCATAATTTAAGTTTAAATGATTTATCTGATGCTGTTATTACTACTCCATCAGCAAATGCAACATTTCAATATGTAGGAGCAAGTTGGATAGATGTAGATACTAATACAGGATTTAATCTTGATACAGGTACAACTACAGGTACTATTGCTACTGGAGATCATATACAAGCAGTAAATAGAGGTGGAACTGGTCAGACTAGTTATGTTAATGGTCAGTTACTTATAGGAAACACATCTGGCAATACACTGACACCTGCTTTATTAACTGGAGGTACTGGTGTAACTATTACTAATGGCACTGGTACTATAACTATAGATGCAGATAATAATGGTACTGTAACAAGTGCAGCAGCTGGAAATGGTATGAATTTTACAACTATTACAGCAACTGGTTCTGTAACTCTAGGAACTCCTAGTACGCTTACGAGTTCTACAGCTAATGGTGTAACATCTACAAGTCATACACATGATATTACAACAGGTGTTTCTGATGATGATATTGTTAAGATAAATAGTGCTACAGTAGTAGATGATGATTATGCTAAATTTACAGGTACTGGACTTGAGGGAAGAAGCTACAGTCAAGTAAAGACAGATCTGACATTAAATAATGTAGAGAATACAGCTATAAGTACATGGGCTGGAAGTTCTAATGTGACAACACTTGGGACTATAAGTACTGGTACTTGGCAAGGTACTACAGTAGCAGTAAACCAAGGAGGTACTGGTCAAACTACTTATACTAATGGACAAGTATTAATAGGAAACTCAACTGGTAATACTTTAACACCAGCCTTATTAACAGAAGGTACAGGTATTAATATAACTAATAGTACAGGTAGTATTACTATAGCTTCTGATGTTTCAGGTATAAATTATTGGACTGAAGATGGTTCAGATTTATATTATAGTACTGGAGAAGTAGGTATTGGAAGAATTCCATTATATGATCTAGATGTATATGCAAATGATGCTTCTACTGCCGCTATGCTTGGAATAACGCAAGATGGTGCAGGAGATGCAGCTTTAAGATTTAAGAGAGGTGTTAGTACAAATTATACTATGGGGATTGATAGCACAGATGATTCCTTTAAGATAACTGATTCTACTATATTAAGTAGTTCTTTTGATGTATTTAGAATACTTGATGATAAAGTAACTATAAATCCAGGTGCTTCTGGAGCTACTCCTAGTGGGGGAGCTGATAATTTTGTAACTGAAGATTCTGGATCTAATGGTATTTCTATATTAGGAGGAAATACTTCAAATACTAGGCTTATATTTGGTAATCCTAGTAACAGTGCATCAATAATATTAAAACATGATGGAACTGCTAATAATTTCTTAGTAGCTAATGAAATATCAGGAGGAGAAATAAACTTTAGTATCTTTTCAGATAATATACTATCCTTAGATGGAGATGGTAATGTTTCATTAGGTAATGGAAATGGTAATCCTACAAACGCTTCAAGGGCATTAGTATTAGAAAATGGTAATGATGGAACTGCTCAACCTACTAATTCAATTGCATTAGCATCAGAAGATGCTGCAGTAGGGGGTGCGACTTTAGCATTAAACTTAGAACAAAATGTAGCAGGAGCTCCAGCCGCTGTTGATGCAGGAGTAAAAATAAAAGTAAATGGAACGGAATATTGGCTACATTTAACAGCCGTATAATTTTAATAATAACTTAACAATTTTAACAATGCAAGATTTAAATTTAACACTAACTTTAAGCGTAGAGGAAATTAACTTAATTTTAACAGTACTATCTAAACAATCAATTGAAACTAGTTTAGTGGTATTTAGTAAAATTAAAGATCAATCAGAGAGTCAAATTAAAGAACAGCAGAAAAGTTTACAAATAGCAGAATAATAAAATTTAAACATGGCAACAAACTATAAATTATATAAAGCTGTAATAAGTAAAGAACAAAATGCTTATTATTATAGCCTTCTTGAAAGTATAGTTGCCGGTGGAGTCGATAATGCTACAGCTGCGAATCAAGTAACGCAAATAGCTTTAGCTACTGACATAAGTAACTCTGTAACACTTGCACCTAATAGTGCGAGTGTTTCAGTTGCTGCTTCCGCAACAGTGGTAACATTAGCAGCTTTAAATGCTAATAGAAAAACATTAGAGATAACTAATGATGGTGTTAATGTCTTGTATATTAAGAAAGGAGCAAGCGCATCATTAACAGATTATACATATAAACTATTCACTAATGATACAGGTGTAATAGATGATTATACTGGAGTAGTTACAGGAATTTGGGATGTAGCTGTAGGAACGGCAATAGGAACTGAAACTTCATTCTAATAAAATGGGAATAATAAGATACTTAGGAAACTACTTTAATAAAATATTAGATAATGCAGATGATATTGTAGAAACTGCGACCAGAGTTTTTGTAACTCCTAGTGAGAAGACTCAAATTACTACTAATGCTAACAGTATAATTTCCTTAGAAGGTGCTTATAATAGAAGAGGAAAGGTTATAGATATAGTTGATAATACTTTAGCACCTCCGACAGAAGTACTTGGAGATAGATACATATTAGATGAAGTAGGTGGAGGTGTAAATGCAGCTTGGGATGGAGCTATTATTAATGATATAGTTACTTTCGATGGGTTAGTTTGGATAGCTGAAACTCCAGATGAAGGATGGACAGTTTATATAGATGATTTAAATAAAGATGGTGTATTTATTGATGATGGTTCTCCATTTTGGGAATTTAGAGAAGCAGCTATAACTATACACAATAATTTAACAAGTTTACAAGGTGGAACTGCTACTGAGAGATATCATATTAATGTTGCTGAATTAACAGATGTTCAAGCTATAGATCAAGTATTTACATTAGCAGAAAAGAATAAAGTAGGATTCTTAACAGTAACTCAGGCAGTTGATCTAGATACAGTAGAATCTGATACTAATACTAATACTTCTGATATTACTGGTTTAGTTTCAGGTACAAAGACATTTGATAAATTAGCATTTAATACATCTGCAGGAGCAACATTAACTGAAGGACAGTTAGGGTGGAATGCAGATGCTGGAACTGTTGATGTAGCCAGACCAGATGGAGGTAATATTTCGATAGGTCAAGAAATGATACTTTCAGATCGACCTAGAAATAAAGAAGGTGTTCAAATTAATAACGGTGAAGTAGTTTATATGAGTGGTATTACAGCAGGAGTACCTGAAGTAAAACTTGCAAATGCTAGTAATTTAAATGCAAGAGATACTATAGCAGTATGTACTAATGATGTAGCGAATGAAGCTAGAGGTGCTTATACTACTTTTGGAGCTGTAAGAGATTTTAATACTACGTTTGGAGCTTCTGGTGATTGGGTGTATCTAGATACTACTAATGGACAATTAACAATTACTCCACCTGAATTTCCTAATTGGATTATAAGAGTTGGGAAGATTATTGTTTCAGATGCGTCAGTCGGTGTGATTGACGTTAACATTAAAAATGGTAGAGGTGAAGATCTTGCTGGATTCTTTTCAGGTACATTTAGAGAGGGTTTTAATGCTTTAGTAACTTCTAATGGAACTATAGTAACAATGAGCCTTGAGAGAAAAGGAACTGGTGATTTGACTATGCAATTCTCAACAGGAGAATATATATTAGATTGCACCCCAGCTCAAACTATAGCCCTTACTCCAGGAACAATAGCTATACCACAAGAAAACTTTGTATATATTCCAATAAGTACTAAAGTTCTTACTGTTTCTACAACTCAGTGGCCAGCAGAAGAACATATAAAAATAAGTTATTTCTTTGTTCAAACTGCGGCTTATGTACAATCTGATGGATGTCTAATTAATCAAAATTGGAATGATCCATTATTTCATGATGGGGGTGGCCATCTTGCACATATAACTGAGAATATTAGAAGAAGAGGTGCTGTATATTTCTCAGGTTTAGATGGAGCAGGCGCAGATGATTATACTACATCCGCAGGTGCTTCGGTTACTGTGCAAATTGGTGCTGGAGTGGTATACCAGATGCATAATCAAACAATTCCAGCCAAAGATACAAGTGGTACAGATGATATTCATGTTTTGAATGCACATGCAACTGATGGAGGTGCTTATTATGAAACTCAGAACTTGTATGATATAACAGTGGATACAGCAGGAAATACATTAAATAATAAGTTCTTTAATATTACACTAATTTCTGTAGGTAATAAAGGTGGGGAATACTCTCCAATACTTGTCAATATACCTGGTGGCTCGTATAATAGTTTGTCTGGTGCTCAAGGAGATATTGATGGGCATGATGTTTTTGATATACCTAGAGAGTTTGTCTTAGAGTCAAGCACGGCGGTATTAGTGTGTAGATTAACTTTTAGAAAGACGGGCGGTACTTGGGCGTATCAATCAACAGTAAACTTAAGAGGAAAGAATCCAACTACAGCCTCTGGAGGTGGGACTGGAGGAGTTACAACTGAATTTAGTGACAGTCAATTTGCAGTATATAATAATATAGATCCAACAAAGATTTTTAATGTTGACTCTTCTACTATAGCTACTAGTACTACACGTACAATGACAATGCCTGATTCGGATGTTGATTTAGGTGATATAGCAACTAATAATGCTAAGGTTTCTAATGTAACTACAAACCTAAGTAATGGTTCGAAAACAGCTACTACATACGATGTAAACAGCAGTGATGGAACAAACGTAACACTAGTTGAAGCCGACACAACGAATGCGGGTTTGTTAGGATCTGATAAGTGGGATGAAATTGTAGCAAATACTGCTAAAGTGTCAGGATTATGGCAAGATAGTGGAACATTAGTTACCCTAATATCAACAGATGCAAATAAAGATTTACAGTTAGACGCACTTTTTAAAACTACACGTGGGCGAGTAAGAAATGTAACAATTGTAAATTCAGCAACTTATGATTTATTAGAAACAGATGACATTTTACACGTTGCATATACCGCCACGGGTGAAGTGACTTCATTAACTTTACCCACAGCACAAACAATAGCAGGGCGAGTTATTGTAATAAAAGATTCAGGTAATGCTACAACTAATCCCATAACAGTCGATACAGAAGGAAGTGCTGAAATTGATGGAGGATTTGATTTTGATCTGGATGTTGATTATGATTTTGTTACGTTATATTGTGATGGTACCGACTGGTTTGTAATTTAAAAAATAATAAAAGGTACCTAGTACCAAATAAGCTTTCAAGCTATATAATTAATATAAACAATTAAAATTTTTATACTATGAGTTTAAACATGAATTATACCAATGTATCAGAGGTAGCTGTAACGGATACTACTGCTAATCTTAACTTCATTGATGTAATAGGTAGTAAAGCAGATGCTTCTTCTGCAGGAGTAGGTACAGCTAGTGTAGTAGCTTTACTTAGAAATATTATAGCTAATTTAAGTACTGATACAGATGTAGCAGCTTTAATAGGAGCTTTAAATACAGCTGCTGCTAGTGGAGCTGTTGATAATGCTACTACAGTAATGGGTTATATCAAACAGTTAGTTACTGAATTACAAGTGGTAGATGGATATCATGATGTACCTACAGCAGACGTAGCTACAAATGTAACGTCTAGAGATGTAATTGGTAATAAAACAGACGCAGCTGCTGCAGGTGCAGTTAGTGCAGTTGAATCTTTAATGGCTTATGCTAAGCAGTTAGTAACTGAAGGTATAGCAAGAGATACATTGTTAGGTACACCTGCTGCTGATGTAAGTGCAGATATAGCAGCACTTAAAGTAGTAGCTGATACTATCGCTACTGATACAACTACAGATATTCCTGCATTACTAGGCACTCCAGCAGTAGATGTGAGTGCTGATATTTTAGTAATAGATGGTTTACATGATGTCCCTGTTGCAGATGCAGCAACAAATCTGTATATGAGAGATGTAGTAGGTATTAAAACTGATGCAGCAGCTACTGGAGCAGTAAGTGCTACAGAGTCTCTTATGGCCTATGCAAAACAGAATGTTACTGAAGGCATTGCTAGGGATGCGGTATTAGGCACTCCAGCTGTTGATGTATCAGCTGATATCTCAGCGATATCTGGAACATTAGGAGCTGCTGTAGGTGCAAGTTTATCTGCTGATATAGCTGCTAATCAAACAGATCTTGATGCTATTATCGTTAGTACTGTTACTAATGCAACTGGGGCTGATGTAGCAACAGATGTTGTAGCACTGCAAGCTGATGTTACAGCAGGTGTGTTACAGACTACAACTGTTACTACAGTTGATGCAAGTGTAACACCTTGGACAGTAGCAGCTCACAGATTGTTTACAGTTACAGGTGTTGTAGAGATAGATAAAATCTTTGCAGTTGTAGATGAAACAGTTGTAGAAGGTGCAGGTGCTGACAATACAGTATCAGTTGGAACATCTGACGATGTAGATTTAATGATAGGTGTAACTGTTGGTGATGCTTTAGTTACTAATGATTTGTGGAGTGCAGTGGCAGGAGGTTCCTTATCTAAGCATGCTTTAGTAACAAATGCTGAAAGTTTCTTAGTTAGTGGGACTGATATTGATATAAATGTATTGGGTACTAATTCTATTGCAGATGGAACATTAACATTCTACTGTACTTGGAAACCAATTAGTGCAGGAGCTACATTAGTTGCTGGAGCTTGGGATTAATATAATAAAAAGAGAGAGAACTTAATCCTTCTCTCTCTTTAACTTTAATTTATAAATAAATGGCAACAAATTATAAAATTTATAAGGCAGTTCTATCTCCTGAGTCAAATGCAGAATTATTTACTATATTAAATACAGTAGCTTCAGGAGCTACGGGAGGTGCAACAGAAGCTAATCAAGTATTAGGTATATCTGAACTTAATGATATAGCTACTAATACCAGTACTGCTGCTGCAAAAAATGCAGATTGGGAGCAATATGAAGAGAAAGTTAATTTAGTTACAGCTTCTGATATAGGAGCTGCTGATGGGGTTATCATAGATCAAGGTGCTGAGATAGATTGTAGGGGTTACAATGCTATAGGTATATGGGTAGACTTTACAGTTAACAATTCATTAACAAATGCTATAGAGGTTTTAAGTAAACATACTACAGCTGGAGCTGGAGAATATGTATTAGAAGATACTGACCAGTATCAAAAAGTAATAGGCAATACTAATATAAAGTCTTATTATTTATTTGATGTAACCGGTATATCTTTTATACAGATTAGATCAAGTGCAGGTACAGTAGGAGCTACTAAAGGCACTTTGACGATAGACATAACTAAAGAATATTAATCATGGGAAGAAGAAATCCAGGATTTCAGCTTATAAGTTCAGGAGGTGGAGGAGGACTTTGGACTGATAGTGGATCAATAACGAGTTTAATTACTCCTAGAGAACTTATAGTAAAAGGAGAAACAAATGGTACTGGAGCAGATTTATTTACAATTCGGAGCTCTACTGATGTAGATGTTCTAAGTGTGACTGATGAAGGATTTATATATAATGAATCTAGGAAAGTATACAGTAATTATGAAGGAACATCTGGGCAATATAGCTGGTACTTTGGAGAAGCTGGAAGTACTACTGAGTCAGGGTTAGGCAGAAGTATAGGCATAGGTTTTAATGCTGGATCTTCACTAACTTCTGGATCTAACATGATAACAATAGGTTATCTATCAGGAGAAGCTAACACTACTGGATTAGATAGTGTTCTAATAGGTAACAATACAGGATATACATCTACTTTAATAAGGAGATCAGTTTTAGTAGGACACGACGCAGGAGCTGGATACCTTGGAACTATTAGTGAATCAGTAATTATTGGAGATTCTGCGGGAGTTACTTTGAATTTAGCTAATAATGTAGTTATCATAGGACAGGGTGCTGTTTCTACAGGAGCTTCGATAGGTAATAATGACATATTTATAGGTCACGATGCAGGTTTAGGTACTACAAGTACAGGTAATAATGTTGTGATAGGCAATGTGGCAGCAAATAGTAATATAGCATCAAAAAATGTCATAATTGGTAACTCAGTAGTGCAACTAGGAGACATAGGTTCAGAAAATGTTTTAATAGGACAATGGGCAGGACGAGAAGCGGTTGCTACTGGAAAAGGAGGAACTGTAGCTATTGGAGCAGAGAGTTACTACCTAGGGAGTAGTAATGATAGTATATTTTTAGGGCATTATTCAGGGTATTATGAAACTAATGATAATAGACTTATATTATCTAACCAAAAAGGTACTAACCAAGCAACTGCACAGGCAGCAGCGTTATTATACGGTGAGATGTCTGCAACAACCGCAAACCAAACTTTACAAATAAATGGTAGGTTAGATGTACATGGGCAAACCACTGCAAGTGGTACAGCATTATTGAATATAAAAGATAGTTTAGATACAGATGTATTTAGTGTTAATGATTATGGATATGTAACAACTCCTTTAATTTATAGACCAGTTACTGAACCGACAATAATTACTGGAGAAATAACATTAACTGGAGAGAGTTCAAGTTCTGTAATGTATGAGCCAAGAACGTCAGTTGGAACAAGAGTTATAAGCACAAACTTTGAGCTTATACTTTCAGATATGACAGGTACAGATGTTATAAGTACTGTCTTTAGTTTAACTGGGACTATAACTATCACAATGCCTTCTAATGTTAAAGTGTCGAATGCTTCAAGTATAGGAACGTGGGATGATGTTTTAAAAGAGTTAGATATAGCAGCAGGAACAGCGGATATTATAGAGTTGCAGTTTTTGTGGAATGCTACAGAGGCAATCTGGTTACTTAAAGTCGGGGAGGTTGCAATATGAGTTTATTACTTGCAAATATGGCGTTGCTTAATCCTGTTTCAGGTGCGCAACTTGTAGGCTATTGGCCTTTTAATGGAAACGCTAACGACGAAAGCGGTAATGGTAACAATGGGACTGTTTTTGGAGCTACTTTAGTAAACGGAAGGGATGGAAGTCCTAACGGAGCGTATAGCTTTGACGGCTCCACGCACATACAAACTCCAATAGTTAGCTGGCCACTTGAATTTACACTATCTTGTTGGGTTAGAGTTACAACCACAGGTAGTTTTATGCGGATTATCGGCAACGAGTTTGAGCAAGGTGCAGAATTGATGTATAATGCAGTCCCCACAACAATTCGTATAATTATATCTGATCCGGGCTTGCTAACTGACATTTCCGGAGGGACTACAAATGTAGGAAACTGGCAATGGGTAGCGGTAACATTTGACGGTTCAAACACTGCATTGTATGTAGACGACCCTGTAACGCCTGTTGATTCAGGAGTCTACTCGCTGGGTTCGCTCAACTCGGTTATCGAATTTGGTAGGCCAGTTGCCTCGACTGCTATTGCTGGCCTAAAAGGAGATTTAGACGACATCAGGATATATGATGGAGTTTTAAGTGCGAGTGTGTTGACTGGGCTATATAACGAGTAAAAAATATAAACTAAATAACTAAATTAATATAATGAACTATCAGGAAATAAGACAATTAAGCAAAGATTCCATTTTTAATACATTACTTGAAACGAGTCTGGCAAACATAGCAAGAGCAGTAATGCTCGAAGGTGAAGGCGGATATACAGCGAGCGGGCTAACAAAAAGACACTCGCAAGCTGTGTTGATCACAAATGACATAACAAATCAACGCAATCGTTTTGCTATTTATATTGCCTCAGACACGGCTGTTAATTCTTTAATAGAAACAGAAAACGGTGTATTTATCTATCCTGAACCTCGGACGGCACTAGACTCAGTTGTAAATAATTCAGTTAGCGCGAACTTTAATATTTTGGCTGGTTTAACTTATGCAGAAACTCAGGTATAGTACTAATAATAACTTAATATTAATTAATAATGACATATTTAACAATACAGAATCAGATATTAACTACAAATCAAGGTATTGATATTACTTCAGCATTTGTCATAATCAAAGGATCTTGGAATCCTTTATCAAATGTTCCAGTATTAGTACAAGGATTAGCTTTCGTATCAGCGGAGAAATTCACACAGAAAGCAAGTCAGTTAATTATAAATAATTTAGATTTACATACTAGTTTTACACCTACTGTAGTAGATATCCAAGCAGAAGCGTACACAATACTAAAAGATAAAATTCTAGCTGATAATCCAGAATGGAATGAAGCAGATGTTACAATAGTAACTGTGTAAATAAACAAAGGCTTGACTAGAAATAGTCAGGCCTTTTTACTAAAATACATAATATGTTATTAACACATTATATACACGATCTTAAAAGACTAATTGCTACAGATAGAGATTATCCATTTGAGCAAATAGATTCTAGATTAGTAGAGCATTGGATGCATATGCAGAGAGCATTATGGTTACGTAATGAATACAATAAAAATCGTACTGTAGAATCCAATGTTTATCAAATACTTGAAGGCTTAGAATTAGAGCAGATAGATAGATCAGATGCAACTTGGTTACCTAAAGGAACTAAGTTTCTAAGAACAAAATACAAGATACCAAGACCTATAGAGTTACATAGTAGTTATTTAATACAAATTAGAAGTACTATATTAGGAGACGAGTATTATAATCTAGAGAAATTTGATAACTTTAGATATAAAGGCCATGGTAAATTTAATAAGAAAATGGTCTATTGCTTTTATCATAAAGATTATATCTATATAAATATAACAGATTGGAATCCTAAGATAGGAATGCTTAAATTCATATCTGCTGATATAGTAGCAGAAAATCCATCAGATATATACAGGATACAAGATCTTGATCCATTGTATGAAGAGTATCCCATACCTGCTAGCATGTGGGAGTTCCTCAAAGATGCAGTGATGAAATCAAATATAGCTAGGTTCGTACAAACAAAGGAAGATGAAAAACATACCGTGGTCTCGTAATACTATAGGGCGAAGTACTTGTTACTCGTTTTATGTAAAGAATAGAAAAGAAAAGCATAAAGTAGATTTAATTACTTATAGGGCAATAATGGATGAATTTAACCAAGAAGTAATTAGATTGATAATAGAGGATGGATTTCAATGGGATATACCCAATAGATTTGGTATGCTTTATATAGTAGGTAAAAGAAACTATCAAGATATCGAATATGCTGCACATAAGAAAAACAAGTTAAACGTTAATTGGCAGCTTACTAATAAATATTGGGCAGAGAATAAAGAAGCGAGAGATAAAAAAATCTTTATATTGTATGAAAACTATCATACTGATGGCTATATTTATAAAATAGCTTGGGATAGAATTTATGGATCTAGACAAGTAAGAATGCTAGATTTAAAGACAGCTGGTACTTTTAAAAGAAAAGCTGGCGCATATATAAAAGAGGATAGACATTTACATTACCAAAGATATTAAAGTATGAATCCATAC
>PJEL010002744.1_pt1 | contig 15764 bp, 13 predicted proteins | sample 1853271 | NCBI WGS metagenome assembly PJEL01 (sample SAMN08108733, study PRJNA415343) | Invertebrate metagenome, whole genome shotgun sequencing project. | host: Globobulimina | place: Sweden: Gullmar Fjord | collected 2015-08
TTGAATGGGGACCCAGTGTCATTTATGTAGGGCAACCTACAAAATTGGTATGGGACATCGAAAACGTTGATAAATGCTATAATTCTCTTTCTGAAGAGAAGCCCCCCGCTGGTGAAACTCAAATCTCAACTTTTTATGTCGCAGGCACATCTACTACCAATTGGTATTGCACAGACTTAGATGGCAATCGTTACCCTGTAGATGCAACAGAATTCCTAACTGCAACAAGAACAGTCAAAAAATTGCCTGCACCAACGAACTTAACAGGAGAGAGTAATGAATAGGATATTCAGCTTAACAAATCAAGTTATAGGTTGGTACTTAGCTAAAGTACATAATCACACACTATTACCATGGATAAAAAGTGTGATACTTAGCTTTACTCTATTGTTCAGTTGTTCATTATTGGCAAATGTGACCGAAGCAGAGCTATTTGCTAAAGGACAACTTGCTCCTTACCGCCCTGTAGATGTTAATGCTTTACCTTTTAGCCCAGTTAAAGCAGGAATTGTTCCTATAGAGGTTGTTGCAACGCTACAATTGAAGAGCGCAGTTTCATCTTTTCAAAAAACTCAATCAAGTGAGGTATTTGGCGTAACAATACAGTGGGATGCTGTGGAATTTGCAGAGTTATATCGACTTGAAGAAAGGCTTGGTGGTCGCACCACGTGGGCAAATGTTTATGAAGGGGCAGCAAGGTCTAAGATATTAACTGGTCGAGTAGCAGGCGAATATGAGTATAGAGTTATTGCATGTGTAATAAACCCTGACTTACCTTCTACTCCCTTGTGTGAAAGTGTCGCTGATTGGAGTGCTACCGTCAATGTAACGGTAGGCCCAACAGATGGTTGCCAAAATTGCGAAAACCAAATTCAACAACTTAAGGAAGTTGCAGAAGGCTACGCTTTTGAACCTTTCTACTCAGGACAAAGAAAATCTCTTAATTCTATTTTAAACGATAAAGCAGGTAATGCAGTCGAAATTGCGGGTCTTTATTTAAGTAAAATTAAAGCATTATCTGACAATAGTGCCGTAGATGTAAAATATGTATTTGGTCGTATTCAAATTGATGTCGATAAACTTATATCATGGTTAGGTGTAGACAGCGTAGAAACAGCGGCACAAATAATTGGTATTGGCGGCGGTAACCCTCAGATTTTTACTTCTCAAGATGGGACCCCTCTCTATGTCAAAATGGACCATGTATGGACTGAAGTAGATGGCATTTCGGTTGACCCATCATTTCAAGTTAAGTCAGTTCCTTCCGTTAAAAACTTACAAAACGATGCAGGAGCTATGTCAAGTACTATCATGGACTCGTTATCTGCAGAGGGCTTCTTTGACAATCCTGATGGCATTTTAACGCCAAATCTAAATCGGTTTGATGAGTTATTAGAAAACAATGCAGCACTAACAAAACAATACCTTAGTTCTAACCCTCAGCTTACCTATGCAGATTATTTAGCAACAAAAACCATCAGTGTGAGTAACTATAAATATGGTGATGTATTACCATATACAGTATTGAGTTCAACTAAATATGCAATGACACATACTGGACCAAGTCCAGCTGTTTTTGATGTATTGCCAACGTTAAAGCGTGAACGTCTTATTGTTAAAACAAATGGACTTAATCATACCCTTAATATGGATGAGGCTCTCGACTCATCAATTGTTATTGATTACGTAGCAGCAACGGCTACCGACCAAGCAACTATTGATGGAAATGGCGGGCTATTAAATACTCCTTATAAAGGCGTTAACTTAAAACCACGACTATTAATTAATGGTCAGCTAGTTGCCACAGGTAGCGCTATCTCAGTTGGTAGTTATCATAAGATAACTGTTGAAATGTTGGATGGAGGTGAAAGTAACAACGTTTGCAGCAGTACCAATAAAGAAGACTGTCAAGATATTGTTAATCATAACGTAACCGTCGGTGGGGTGCATGCTATTGCACTTGATGGGCAATACATAGATGGTCAATCGTTAGAGCAAGAAGCATTGGCGTTACCTGCTTTATCACAAACTTATGCAAGTAATTTATTAGACTCTCGTTTTTCAGGGCCTTTATTAAGTTATCTAGGGCGTTCATATCATAGGCAATTGGATATAGAAGTTCAAAATGCCAGTGCAAGTACAGGGTCGTTGATATTCCATGGGGTGAATGAAGCCATCATTTCAATCGACCTAACCGCTCGCTTGGCCTCTGATGGAACCTACAAAATGTCTGTCGGTTCACGGGCTATTGACGCACCTAGAAATATCTTTGCTATTCTTCCACATCAAGCAAGTAGCGCATATGACTCAGCGCCAGTGTTGTTTGCTTTAGGTCAATCGGCATCTGCGTTAGAGCATGCTGTATTTGCTAAAGCCATGGGCTGGCCTGCGGAATCGACTATGTCTATTCTGCGTTTTGCGGCAAATCATGAGCAATCAATTTACGTCATTAATAAAACTAACAAAGCTAGCTTGGTATCTCAATTAAATTACCCACAGGCAATCATTGATAATATTAATACCTTGGTTGGTCAAGGACGAATAATTATTACACCGCCTGGAGAGCAAACGATTAATGGTTGGAAAGGGACAGGGTTTATCGCTTTTGATCCACAAACAGGCGCTGCTGCGTTTATTATTAATGGCGGAGCCGCTGGAGGTAAGCAATTTATAGGGGCTTTAGATCAAGTTCAGACAAATTCGCTCTTAGCAGCAGACACACAAAATATTATTCAGTCTATTAGTGCTGGGATAAATGCTATATTCGATGGTGCTTTATACGGTACGTACAATGAAAATTTGTATAACACCTCTTTAGAACAAGACTTTGCAGCTGGATCCGCGTTTACAACAGATTTTCTGCTTGTAGGAGATATACGTAATTTAGGTATTTCGTCTTATAATGCGGCATTCAATAATGGCTCTGGAGGAGATGTACTATTAGCGGGGATAGCATTTTTTCCATTGTATGATGTTGCTAAAGGTAGTTATAAAATTGCTGACAATGCGTTTGATTTACATGGTCTCAAAGCAGTTGCCAATACACTTGAAGGCATCACTGACGCTAGCGCTGTTTATTTGGGTAACCTTACCAGACATGCCGATGTATTTGGCTCTAGCAGTTTTAGTTTAGAAGGCTCAGTAAATTCGGTAGTAACGAGCGCGGGTAGAAATGGAATGAACTTTAGCAACGTGGTTGTGCAAGACGCTAATGCGTTTGCAACTTCACTTGGTATGAACGTAAGTGACCTTACTACTACAGCGGCAAAAGGTGAGTTTGGTGAGCGAGCAGCGCAAAGCTGGGCGAGAAGTAATGGCTTAGAATGTTATTTTTGTAGCGCAGATACCTCTGCTAAAGGTATTGATAATATATTTAGAAATCCTTCTACAGGTGAATTCATTATTTCTGAAAGCAAGTGGATTTCATCTAATCACAATGTAGGTATTGGCTCATTAAGCAATACAAGTACAGGTAAACAGTTGTCTGATAGTTGGATCTTCGAGCCAAATGGCAATGGACAAAATGCGTTAGATAGAACAGCAGGACTGACCGCTACACAAAGATCTGCACTAGAAGCTGCTAGTGACGCTGGAAAAATTCGCACCCAATTAGTCGTTGTAAAACCAAAACACGGCGGCGCGGGGGTAACGCAAAAACTTACCGAACATCCACTTTTTGGCACTAATGGTTCACAAAAGCTTGGGGATATTGTTATCATTGAGGTGCCAATTAACCCTTAGCCTAGGTGGTCAGGTATCTAAATTCACAATAAAAACCTGATACAGTCCATATCAATAATAAATTACAGTGGTGTTCACTCACGAACATCACTTTTAATGAATAAATTAGTCGTTTTACAATACAGGTACATCAAATGAGAACAGCAGTAGAAGAAATAAATGACAGACTTAGCTATTACAAAGACATTGCAGAAGGCAGGCCAATCGATACTCTTTCTGATTATAAGAAAGCAGCTATCTATAGATGCCGTGGATGGGATTATTATGCTATTTATATATACGAAGTCGCATTAGGTGTGAATAAAAAGCCAGAAGACTTACTTAAACAGATGGAGGCAATGAGTGAGTTAGCTGCCTTAGCTTACGAACCTAAAATACTGGCTTTAGAGCTTACTTTTCTCGCTAAATTACTGTTATCGGAAGACGTTACCGATATTGCTAGACAAATCATCACGTTTAATATAAAAAATCTGAATGAAGACGCTGGCCCGATTAACCCAATATTTCGTATGATTTCGTGTTTGGTGCTCAAAGAAAATCCTGAGCAATACCTGGAGTGGTTTAGAAAAAGAGAAAGCGCAAAATATAGCTCAGTACTGCCCGGTTCATCACAAGCTATTGCTTATTTAATTAACCGTGACGAAACTAATTTAGCACTAACCTTAGATGAAATGTTACTTGTTCATCATAAAAAATCGAATCGTAAATCCTCAAATGGCTATGGTTCTTTTTTCAGTTTATATCCATTCTTAATTGTAGAACTAGCTGAATATCTAGGAATGAATATTCGCTCTAAAATCACCCAAAACAAGCAAGTATTAAAGCTAGGACTATTTTCCCCAGCAGATTTACCAGACATACCTAAAAACCACAGAATGCCAGTAGAAGTGGATTATTTAACCGCTAAAACTAATTTAGCAAACACGATATAATTGAGGGTTATATTCTGAGTTATCCTTACAAAAAAGTACAACTTCTCAATGATATTGAAGACCTGTAACAGATAGTTTTAAATAAAGTCCTTTCTGCGGTCTTCGAATTCAATCATAAATCGATTCAAGGCCGTCTTCCTATCTCTTATCGGTATCTTCCACTTTTTGAATACCGCCTCTAGCGTTAGATAAACCATTTTTCTGAAGGAAAAGGGTTATGTTTCTTAATAGCCTTTTTACAGGCTTGGTATGAATCTTTATTACTCAGAATAAACGACACATAAGGTTTTTTGTATATTGTAGTATGATACTTTTTTTTATTGTTCTTAATTCTATTGTCGTAAATAAAGGCCTACAGGGTTGTTTAGTGTGATACTTTATTACTCTCCTACAAAAGACACATAAACAGCACGAAATAGATCATCAAGGTTTTCAGCTCTATCACTTTCTATTTCATGCTCCATTTGAGCCAGTGTTGATGTAGTAAACGGGATGGTTATACCGTTATCATCATTGGTAATTGCAACTGCAGGGTCGATACCCGAAGCATCATCTAAAACTTGTACCCAACAAGGAATATCATTCAAATTTTGCATAGCAATCTTAATAACCGTTAAATCATCTTCTTTTGTATCAAACATATAAACCTCGTTTATTTATTAACTATTAAAATAACATTGTAGGCGCGCCTATAAAGCAAGAAGTAAAGGGTTTATGAGGAGATAATTTAACTCACGAATTTTTAAATAGGGCTTTACAGGTCTGTAAAAGGGGTTTTGTGCCCATCCCCTCGAAATTAACCTTGAGCCTATTTTATAACCAACTCTGGGTTTTGTTAGTTACTTCTTTCGCTCTTTATCGATAAAATCGTTTAATAGCCTAAATGCCTCGATAGTCGCTGCTTTTTTAGTATGAAACAAAGTAGAACAAAGTGGGACATCCATACTTTATTGAATAAATAACGCCTCTTTACTGAACAAAGTGGGACACCCATACTTTATTGAATAAATACCACCTCTTTACTATGGTTGAATAACAACCAAGGGAAGAGGTTTTATTATGACCCAGTCACGCAGTAAGCAAGTGTCTTTACAAGATACCCGTTATTATCACTTAATTTCACGTTGTGTTCGTCGTGCCTATCTTTGCGGTGAAGATGCATATACCAAACAAAGCTATGAACACCGTCGGCAATGGATGGTTGACCGTATTCGTTTTTTAACGTCTATTTTTGCGATTGATGTCGCTGCCTATGCTGTGATGTCGAATCATTATCATCTGGTTGTTTATGTTGATGAAAGTGAATCTATGGCATGGAGTGATGAAGAGGTATGCGAGCGCTGGCAAAAACTTTACCATAACCATCCACTCGTTGAGCGTTTACAAAAAGGACAAAGTAGTTGCCAAGCTGAGATTGATAAGGCCAACGAGATTATCAATAAATGGCGTATGCGTTTAGCTGATTTATCGTGGTTAATGCGCAACTTGAATGAATATATGGCCCGCAAAGCCAATCAAGAAGATAATTGCAAAGGCCGGTTTTGGGAGGGGCGTTTTAAATCTCAAGCATTACTCGATGAAAAAGCAGTATTAGCCTGTATGGCCTATGTGGACTTAAATCCTATAAGAGCGAAAATGGCTGATTCAGTGCAAAGTGCGCAATATACCTCTATCTTTGAGCGTATTCACGACCAAGCCAGCTTTATTGATAATAAAGTGCAGTTATCCTTTATTATTAAGCCTTTACTTGGCTTTATTGGTAATGAACATAAACAATTCCCTAAAGGCATTTCATTCTCATTGTTAGATTACTTAACCTTGGTGGAAGAGACGGGAAAATAATGAAGTGGGACACCCATACTTTATTGAATAAATAACGCCTCTTTACTATGGTTAAATAACAATCAAGGGAAGAGGTTTTATTATGACCCAGTCACGCAGTAAGCAAGTGTCTTTAAAAGATACCCGTTATTATCACTTAATTTCACGTTGTGTTCGCCGTGCCTACCTTTGCGGAGAAGATGCTTATACCAAACAAAACTATGAACACCGTCGGCAATGGATGGTTGACCGTATTCGTTTTTTAACGTCTATTTTTGCGATTGATGTTGCAGCCTATGCGGTGATGTCGAATCATTATCATCTGGTTGTTTATGTTGATGAAAGTGAAGCCATGGCATGGAGTGATAAAGAGGTATGCGAGCGTTGGCAAAAACTTTACCATAACCATCCACTCGTTGAGCGTTTACAAAAAGGACAAAGTAGTGATGATGTCGACCTCAATGGCGAATATATATTAGATGCTTTCAAAAAGTTAAATTGTGTTTCATTTGGAGGTAATGGCATACCAGAAAGTTATGACTATTTAAGTGGTAATCTAGGGAGGAGGCGCACAGTCGTTGCTATGTAGTCTCGAAAATAGGATTATATCAGCATCGCTGACATTGATACAAACATCGCTATTCGTATTTGGTGACGTCCACCACGTATAAGCTCTTTGTACGCAAAAGCATTACAGAGAATATAAGCTATATTATTTAATAACCCATCATGAAATTGATGCTGCGAACATGGATTTCCCACAAAACTGCTTAAATGTCCTATGCAGGATAAAAATGATAAAAATAATTTTATAATTCGAACATGACTTTTATTTTATGTACCAGTGGATGTACCATTACCTGGTTTTGTTTTTCTTTAATTCTTTATAAAACATCGCGTTGTATTGCTTTGTGGAGTCAGCGAAGGCCCACCATTTTCATCACATAGTACAACCCCTCTAGATCAATTTACTCAAAGTATAATTACTCTATCTTAAAGCTCCGGTCTTAGGAGATCTCAAAGGTTATACTGCCACCATAATTTCGACGACGGCGACAACGAATCCGCAAGAATAAATTTTAATTAACTAGCATTTAGAAACTCTTTGATTTTTATAAACGATTATCCGCTCGCCTTTTTTTTTGCTGATAACCTGGTGTCGTCGAGTGACTTTGCCGTTCTTTGAGGTGTTAACCCAAAGACAAGCGCCATGTATTAAAGCTTCTAATGTCAATTTTCCACTTGTTTTTCCTACTGATTTCCAGCCACCAAGGGCATATGACGTGATAGGAAAGCTTAACAAAAGCAAAAGCACAATCATGCTGACAATTTTCATAACTCTCTCCATGTGTTATTAATATGGCTAGATTTTGCGGAACTTCACCTTTAATAATGTTAGACCATTTTCATAAAAACACTACGACATTAACATCATAATTCAGCTAGCTACTTATTATTGATTTTGCAGTAACTAAGCAGAGAAAGATAAGCATCAAAGTAATATCAAGACTTAATAATATGGAGTTTAAAAAGACAGTGGGGTTTATCATATGAGAAAGTGCTGACCCTCAGTAACTTGAATTGCGAAAGCTGAACTTCCCATCTTTCACAAGACAGTTTTTAAGTCAGAAAAATACGCTCCCTCAGATTTTCAAGTTTTGGACTAATCCTCTATGAAGGCCGAAATTTGAGATGATTTTTTAATTACTATTCTTTTTGAAAGGTTAGTTTTGAGCTGATGAAGTTTGTAAACTTGATTCAGGAAGAAGGTGGCTGTGAGCAGTTTATTTAGCTGTAGAAACAACAAAGGCGCAACCGAAGTCACACCTTTATTCAATCCCTGACAACTGTAAGTCCATTTATCTAAGTATTAAGCCTTTTAATACTATCGCCATCCTAACGAGCCAATCCTTGGTTTTTTCTCTTTGACACAATCCTAGTATCTGTCTATTTCCATTCCCTGACAATTGAGTCACTTCCCGTAACCCTGTGCTTCCTAGCTGTGATAATAATACGTCACTTCAACAGATTCAGCCATGTGGATACTGAGAAAAATAACTACCTTTTTTATAGTTATTACTTGGGTGAAGTGTGAAAGGGTCTATTATTCAATTGGTTATGGTTGGTTTGTGCGTTAAGTCGATTAGCTTATCTACCTCAAATTGCAGACATGTCTTACAAAGTACATGGAGAAATAGCCAGCGACTTGGTCACTATATTTGAGAATAAATAGCTTTTAGTGATCCCTGATGTTGCAGCGACAGGAAAACTATCTATTTTCAGCTGAGTTTTTATGATGGTATTGATACGCACACGGCTTAACTTTGACAAAATAGCTTAGAATATCTTGTCAGTAGTCGCTAGAGTTTAGTTGGGGGCCGTGTATTAATAGGCCTAGTTTGCTGCGCAAATTCCGGTACTAGTCTGGTCTTTTGGCTAGTAATTTTCCTCTAACTGATAGATGAAGGGCTAGGCATAATTATCGCTCAAGCCTATTAGGTTCTGATATTAAAATGCGTTGCCATGAGGGATGTGTACCTTGTTTAATAAATACATTGCCGTATTTTCTTTAATGGAGCATCGTAAAAACTGAGGCAAGAATTTTGATTCGTTGATGTACTTATCGACATCGAAAGAAGATGTCTCCCCAGTAACCCTTTTTGAATTAAACTCTGTTTCAACTTGTGATGCTATTTTTTCTATAATATGTTCAGGAATAGCCAGTCGAATAGCAAGCATAATGCTTGGACTGTACTTCTTAGCTGACAGCTCTTTCATGAAAAACATGTCATAAAATATTCCAGCAGTAGTAACTCTTGATGGGGTTAAAATATACTCTGATAGGGCTAAAACAATTACCGTATACTTGGTCTTTGAGTCGCTTTTTTTATTTAGCGTAATATATATACCATCTTCGGTGCTAGATATATTACCTAAGTCAGTCATATAGTCGTCACTTTTAAGTTTTACACCTAATGCTCGACAGATTGATTGAAGATCCATTTGATCACCTTCTGTTGCAGACTGAATTAAATTAGCCATAGATGACATAAATGCTATTCCTTTATATTTTTCTTCTGATAGGGGGAAATGTAATTTTACTACCGGTAAATTAATTGTCAATTGTTCATAACCTTTCTATGTAGTGTCCTGTAGGCTGATGGTATACAGCGATTTGGGTCACCCTATCTATGGGCATGAACATGAATTATAGCGTTTTGCTATCACTGCCATCCACTGAGAATACCAGAGCAGAGTTAGGGGTAAATTGAAATTTGTTGATCTTGCTAAGCAAGTCGATAAATATGCAAAAATCCTTCTAGCTTTCTTGCTAATTTGTGTAAAAATAGGAAAACTTTTCTCATCGGACCACAAATTATGTCAGTAAAAGAAATCAAACATCCCCTTATACAACACAAAATTAGCTTAATGCGTGCTAAAAATATGAGTACGCGTAGCTTTCGTCAGTTATCTGCTGAAGTGGGTAGCCTATTAACATATGAAGCAACTAAAGATCTTGAGCTGGAAGATTATCAAATGGAAGGCTGGGACGGTGAATTAACAGGTCAGCGTATTGTTGGTAAAAAAGCGACAGTTGTACCTATTTTACGTGCTGGTATCGGTATGTTAGATGGCGTACTAGAGTTAATGCCAAGTGCTAAAATCAGTGTTGTTGGCTTATACCGAGATGAAGAAACCTTAGAGCCTGTCACCTATTTTGAAAAGTTAGCCGGTGATATAGAGCAACGTATGGCATTGATTATCGATCCTATGCTTGCTACTGGTGGCTCAATGAATGCGACCATCGACATTTTGAAAAAAGCAGGCTGTACAGACATTCGTGCATTGGTATTAGTTGCCGCACCAGAAGGTCTTACAAAGGTACTAGACGCTCACCCTGATGTCGATATATATACCGCCTCAATTGATGACCACTTGAATGAAAACGGCTATATTATTCCTGGACTTGGCGATGCAGGCGATAAGATCTTTGGCACAAAATAACGCTAAAGCATAAACCCTTATTTGAAAGTATCTAATACCAATCGGACTAATTAATTGATCACTTAGCGAGAATTAAAAGGCTTAAAAGCAAGGCATTGATTGAAGAGAATGGTTATTCCCTTCTCAAAATCAATAACGCAGCATATATGCCTTTTAAACTCGTCCTTCGGCAGCTTATTAGCAAACTGATAACATCACAAAATGAATGAAATATAGAATAACTATGTTTAACTCATTTTATTTGTTCTAAGCTTGCTAATAAAGCTCTAAGTTGGTCAATTTATTAATCCGTTTGGTATAAAACCTAACTCAATGGAAGCTCTATGTCACAACCTTCTTTAAATCAAAGTAGCTTTAACCAACCTACTTGGCGAAATGCCCTTGCTGGTTTACAAATGCTGTTTGTCGCTTTTGGGGCATTGGTATTGATGCCATTAATCACGGGTTTAGATCCAAGCGTTGCCTTATTTACGGCAGGTATTGGTACGCTATTATTTCAATTTATTACTAAGCAGCAAGTACCATTATTTTTGGCTTCTTCATTTGTGTTCATCGCGCCAATAGCCTATTCAGTGCAAACGTGGGGTATTGCTGCGGCTATGGGATCGTTATTTATTACCGGTTTGGTTTACGTACTTATTGCTGCTGTTGTTGCTGTACGTGGTGCTGGTTTTCTACATAAACTGATGCCTCCAGTCGTTACTGGCCCAATTATCATGGTCATTGGGCTTGGTCTTGCGCCGATCGCAGTAAATATGGCAATGGGTAAAACCGGTGATGGAGCTGCGGAATTATTCCCTTATGCTGATTCTTTAATCGTTTCTATGACAGCATTAATTACCACTTTGGTTGTTGCTACGTTAGGTAAAGGAATCTTTCGTTTAATTCCAATTATGGCGGGTGTTGTTGTTGGCTATATCATGGCATCAGTTATGGGTATGGTGAGTACAGAAGCTATCGCTAATAGTGAATGGTTTGCTATTCCTAACTTTGTTACGCCTGAGTTCAATTTAGCGGCTATTTTATTCATGCTACCTGTAGCAATTGCTCCAGCTATTGAACATGTAGGTGATATTTTAGCGATAGGTAGTGTTACGGGTAAAGATTACACTAAAAAGCCTGGTTTACACCGCACGCTGTTAGGTGATGGCTTGGCTACCTCTTTAGCGTCGCTATTTGGCGGACCTCCTAATACTACTTACTCAGAAGTGACTGGTGCGGTAATGCTCACCAAGATGTTCAACCCTCGCATTATGCTTTGGGCTGCTGCTTTTGCTATATTCTTGGCATTTGTTGCTAAGTTTGGTATTGCACTGCAAACTATTCCTTCGCCAGTTATGGGCGGTATCTTAATCTTACTGTTTGGCTCAATTGCAGGCGTAGGTATGAATATTCTTATCAAAGCACAGGTAGATCTTGCTGAACAGCGCAACCTTGTGATTGTATCGACTACATTAGTCTTTGGTATTGGTGGTATGGCTATAGGTAATGCTGATTTTAGTCTAACGGGTATTAGTTTATGTGGTTTAGTTGCTATTGCTCTAAATGCTGTTATTCCAAAGACTAAGGTTGAAGAAGAAAGCTTAAAACAAGAAGAAGCGATTGCAAAAGATTTAGTGGAGCATGTAAAGGAAGATAACGTTGGTTAATTGAATTTTATCTTTATTCTTTATTCTTCATTCTTAATTGAACGCCATTAAAACCTCTAGGTTGGTAAGCTAATTACGACCTAGAGGTTTATTTATACCTATATTTTGGTTGGTTTCATATGGTGAAATGCTATTTCATTAAATTCATTCGTTGCGCTACTGAGTATTGGTGTACCATTGTGGTAAATACAACATAGAGAGCAATATGATGAAATTAGAAGTTTATCTTTCAGGTGAGATTCACACTGACTGGCGTGATCAAATTATTCAAGCTTGCCAAGACAGTGATTTAGATATTGTTTTTACTTCAGCAGTTACTCATCATGAAACCAGCGACAGTGCGGGTGATCATCTTGGCGCTGAAAATCAACAATTTTGGCGTGATCACAAATCAGCTAAAGTTAATGCTATGAAAACTAAAACACTGATTGAACGTTGTGATATTGCAGTAATTCGCTTTGGTGATAAATATAAACAATGGAATGCTGCTTTTGATGCAGGCTATTGCGCGGCGCTTAATAAGCCTTATATTACTTTGCATAGTGAAGATATCATACACCCGCTTAAAGAGGTGGATGCTACAGCTCAAGCTTGGGCGACAAATGTTGAACAAGTGATTGCAACTTTAAAGTACATTAGTAATAACTAGCTCTACTCCTTGTTAATCTTACTAGCTTCAGTTTGAACAATTGCAGCTAGTATTCCTACCTTTTTTACTAATAAAACACATCGGCCTTTGTATGTGTTGTTATCTTGTCGCTAAGCATACCGTCATGACTATACCTTTCGAACATTATTACACTTTTTTTGGGCGCAAATTTTTACGCTGTTTTGGTCAAGTGATGTTGCAAGGAAATGCTATCACAGGCTTATTATTCCTGCTTGGCATTGGCTTAAGTTCACCGATTATGTTGCTAGGAAGCATAGTGGCAACGGTGTCAGGCTTGTTTATGGCGCAACGCTGTACATTTGATTCTAGCGGGATAGAGCTGGGTCTATATGGCTTTAATGCAGCTCTGGTTGGCATCGCTGTCTTTTACTTTTTATCCTTAAGTCTAACATCGCTGCTATTCGTGATTGTAGGGGGCTTTTTTTCTACCTTATTAACGCATCTTTTGAGAACTAGGCTGGTAAGCCTTCCCGCTCTTACCACACCATTTGTAGTGACAACTTGGTTAATACTCTTGTATGCTGATTATCTCGGGTTGAGTACGATAGTGGTGAGCTCACCTGCTGTAGTTGATTCAATCTCTTTTGTTGATTATTTTTTAGCGACTATGCGAGGTCTTGCTCAGGTAATGCTGCAAGATAGCTGGCTCTGTGGTGTTATCTTCCTTTGTGCTTTGGCTTTTAACTCTGCTAAGGCTGCGATATGGGCATTGACAGGGTCAGCAATAGGGGGGTTGGTTGCTATTGCTTTTAGTTTTTCACAAGAGATGGTCGTGTTGGGAATATACGGATTTAATAGTTGTCTTGTTGCTCTTGCACTGGCAGTTAGCTATCCCCAAAAATACTGGCTACTAATGATTGCTATTCTAGTTTCTGTATTACTGACTAGAGTCTTTGAGGAAGTCAGTTTACCCGCACTAACTGCACCGTTTATATTAACGACCTGGCTTATGATGATTTTTAATAAAATGGTTAGTCACTGTAGTAAAGTAAGTGAGAAAGGCGATTGTTTACGTTAAGTGCTGGCGTAATTGTGACTAGTGATATTATTTGGGGTAAAGGCTAAGGCGTTGCAATTAGCTAACGCCTATTTGGCTGGGAATAGTACTAAAGAGGGTTAGATTAAACTCAGCTGCAAGTTATCAATTAAACGTGCTTTACCACAATGTGCTGCAGCTAAGATTACTAACTGAGTATCATCTTCACTGGCGGGTTGTAAGGTTTGTGCATGGCAAACATGCAGGTAATCTGTATGTAAACCTGCATCATTAATTGTTTTAGCTGCGTGTTTAGCTAAACCAATAAAATCAATACTGTCTTTTTGATCAAAACCTGCGCTAATTTGCGCGGCTAACCATTTCAAACTCTGTTGTAATATAGGAGCTATTGCTTTTTCTTCCGCGGTTAAATAACCATTACGTGAACTCAAGGCTAAACCACTTTCCTCTCTACTTGTTGCCACAGGCACAATAGTGATTGGCATAGACAAGTCTTCAACCATAGTTTGAATCACTTGCACTTGCTGGTAATCTTTTAAACCAAAGCAAGCCACATCAGGCTGAACTAAGTTAAAAAGTTTACATACAACAGTTGCTACACCACGGAAATGACCTGGGCGGCTTTCTCCGCAGTAACCATCAGATACATTAGGTACTTCAACAAAACTTTGTTTAGCTAGCCCCTTTGGGTAGATAATTTCGGGGGTCGGCGTGAATAATAAGTCAGTACCTGCAGCGGTTAATTTCTGCTGATCATTTTCCATAGTACGCGGGTAATTATCAATATCTTCATTGACACCAAACTGCATTGGATTAACAAATATGCTGGCAACTATTTTATCTGCATGTTTATGCGCTTCATCGACAAGAGAAATATGGCCTGCATGTAAGTTACCCATAGTAGGTACAAATGCTACGGTTAAACCTTGCTGACGCCATGTTTTTACTTGTGCGCGTAATTCACTTATTTGACTGACTGTTTTCATAAACTATTTTGTTTCTTTATTGTTATATAGATAATGGCTTAATGGAGAAGTATTTACTTAAAAATATGTTCATCACCTGGGAAGCTACCTTGACTCACTTCACTAATATATAGTTCAACAGCTTTTTTAATATCGCCAGTATCTTTTAGGAAGTTGCGCGAAAATTTTGGCATATAGTTACAAGCAATACCTAAAGCATCATGCATCACTAAAATTTGTCCGTCAGTATCTTTACCTGCGCCTATACCAATGGTTGGAATAGTTAGCGCTTCAGTAACCGCTTTGCCTAAATTTGCAGGAATACACTCAAGTACTAATAATTGTGCGCCAGCTGCTTCAAGTGCTTTGGCATCAGCAATCATTTGTTGAGCTTTGTCATCTTCGCGGCCTTGAACTTTAAAGCCACCAAAAACATTAACTGATTGCGGTGTTAAGCCTAAATGAGCACATACTGGAATACCGCGCTCAACTAGGGCTGAAATAGTGCTATTAAGCCATGCGCCACCTTCCATTTTCACCATGCTAGCACCAGCTTGCATTAGCTTTGCTGCATTAGTCAAAGCCTGCTCTTGTGTGGCATAGCTCATAAAAGGCATATCAGCGATAATTAAGGTTTCTTCAACGCCGCGTTTTACACAGCGAGTATGATAAGCCATGTCTTCAATAGAGACTGGCAGTGTGCTGTCTTCTCCTTGCAACACCATACCAAGAGAATCACCAATTAAGATGGCGTGAATACCTGCCTGATCAAATAATTTGGCAAAACTGGCATCGTAGGCAGTGATTGTTGATATTTTTTTGCTTTGCTGCTTCATTTTTAGCAAGGTTGCGCTGGTTATTTTAGCCATGGGTTTCCGAATAGGTTAATGAGCTTATCAATTAGTTTGCTGTAAGCTGCTTGTTCTAATGATTATATACCCAAACGAACATCTTGAGGATGTTTGGGTATAGTATTAAGGATTG
>PJEL010002745.1_pt1 | contig 15751 bp, 8 predicted proteins | sample 1853271 | NCBI WGS metagenome assembly PJEL01 (sample SAMN08108733, study PRJNA415343) | Invertebrate metagenome, whole genome shotgun sequencing project. | host: Globobulimina | place: Sweden: Gullmar Fjord | collected 2015-08
CAGATGTGATATCAACAACTTTATTTCTTATGCCGATAGATGAAGCGGTAAAATTTACCAATGATAAACCATATATAAAAGCAGTTTGGTATTTAGACAGTGAGGGGAACAAACGTTTTAGTAATAACTTCGATGACATTACTATCGAACAGTAAATATAACCAATTAATTTAATTAAAAACGTAAGCTGGCTAAATTTAACCTAGCTCACCTATTATAAAGCATGATTTACAATTTAATACTTCGGTTTTCCGCAATAACCACCCCACTGTGAAGTTAGTCATATACTGCTAGCCTCACAGCACAAATAGTCTAAAAAATTAGGTATAATTATCTTATATCTTTATGCATGTTGATTAAACAATATGAGCAATATCATCTCTTTTTATCTCAGCTTACTGCTCTTTTTAGGCCTTACCTTTGCAACGAGCACCTGGTCGGCAGAGCCCATACGTGTAGGGGCGCTTGCATTTGCATCACCAGATGCTGTGAGCAAACGGTGGCAACCAACCTTAGATAGAGTCACTCAAGCAACTGGCTTCAGATTTAACTTAATTGCGCTGACACCCAAACAGCTCAATGAATATGTTGCCACGGACAAGCTTGACTTCATTATAGGTAACGCCCTAACAACCGTTGAGTACAAAAAAGATTTCGGTGTGAGTCACTTGCTAACACTCGTGCCCGATCAGCATGAACGACCTGAACATGCTGTTGGCTCAGCCCTGATAGCTAAAGTTGAACTGCAAGTACAAGACTACTCAGACCTTAAGCACCTATCCGTTATTTCGTCAGATCCGAAGGCTTTCGGTGGTTTTCAGATAATGGCAGGTGAGATGGCAAGTCATGAGCTCAATCCCTTTAGGGATGTAGGTAAAATGACGTTTGTCGGCTTCCCGCAAAGAAAATTACTCGACTTGCTTATCGATGGAGCTGCTGATGTGGCCATTTTACCTACGTGTGTGCTTGAAGCTGCAATTAAAGATAATGATATCGCACCAGGAGTGTTAAAGGTGGTGCTAAGCACAGCGCATAACGATTTTGAATGCCAATCATCAAGTCGCCTTTACCCCTCATATGCGCTATCGAAACTTGGCCATGTCGATCATAAGTTAGCAACGAAAATCGTGGCCGCCATGTTAACGATTAACGCGACAGATAAAGCCGCAATCGAAACGGCAACAGCCGCTTTGACTGAAGCATCTTCTGGTTTAGCGCAAAAGCTTTACGCCGAGCAAGCAGCAGCAGAACAAGCTGGCGCTGAAGGCGGCGAACAAGCTCAAGAAGCTGGCAAAGACGACGATGTTGTTGATGCTGAATTCGAAGAAGTTAAAGATAAATAATCACCGCGTTTTAGTGTGATTAATAGAACGCGGCCTCCTGTTAAACGGGACGCCGCGTTTTTGCGTTATAAAGAAATAGCCAAGTGTTAGGGCCGGACAATGTCTAAAAGAGATTATTATGAAATTCTTGGCGTCGCTAAAGACGTTGATAAAAAAGAATTAAAAAAAGCGTATCGTAAGGTCGCAATGAAACATCACCCAGATCGTAACGAGGGTGATAAAGCATCAGAAGAAAAGTTTAAAGAAGCTTCTGAAGCGTATGAAATTTTAAGTGACGAACAAAAGCGTGATGCCTATGATCGTTATGGCCATGCGGGTGTTGATGGCAGCCAAGGCGGAGGTCATGGTGGTGGCGCCGGCGGTTTTGGTGACATCTTTGGTGACGTATTTGGCGACATCTTTGGTGGCGGAGGCGGTGGTGGCGGTCGTCGTGGCGGCCCTCAGCGTGGTAGCGATTTACGTTATACGATGACGTTAAGCCTTGAAGAAGCGGTTAAAGGCTGTGAAAAGAAAATTACCATACCTACCTTGGTTCCTTGTGATCCTTGTGATGGTTCGGGTGCTAAGCCAGGAACGTCTGCTAAGACTTGTTCTACGTGTGGCGGCCAAGGCCAAGTTCGTATGCAGCAAGGTTTCTTTGCTGTGCAGCAAACTTGCCCATCGTGTCGTGGACAGGGCACTACGATTGAAAGCCCATGTGGTAGCTGTCATGGTCGTGGTGTTAAAGAAGAAACGAAAACACTTAACGTTAAAGTACCTGCGGGTGTCGATACTGGCGATCGTATTCGTTTAAGTGGCGAAGGCGAAGCAGGTGCAATGGGTGGCCCAACAGGCGATCTGTATGTGCAAATGAGTGTGAAAGATCACGCAATTTTTGAGCGTGATGGTCACAACTTATACTGCGATGTGCCAATCAGTATTGTTGATGCTGCCTTGGGTGGTGAATTAGAAGTACCGACGCTAGACGGCCGTGTAAAACTGAAGATTCCACCAGAAACTCAGAGCGGTCGTATGTTCCGTTTGCGCGGTAAGGGTGTAACGCCGATTCGTGCTTCCAGCCCTGGTGATTTAATGTGCCGTGTGCAGGTTGAAACACCGGTTAAGCTGACAGAGCATCAGAAGAAATTGCTGAAAGAATTCCAAGCGTCTTTGAAGGGTGAGAAGCATTCACCACAAAAGAATACTTGGTTTGCTGGCGTTAAGAAATTCTTCGAAGAATTGTAAGTAAGCACCGCTAGAATATACCGCTAGATCTAGTATTGGGTAATTGAGTAGCAAATATGAGAGGCAGGGATTGTCGAACTTAAGGCTACAGGGAAGTATTTATGCCGTTTTGCGGATTAAATACCCAGCAGTGGATCGGTTTTGAAGATTAGATAAGCAACGATATTAGTAGGAATATTTAGAATGACTCGTATAGCAATTACAGGTGCAGCCGGCCGTATGGGCCGCATTTTAATCGAAGCGGTTGATGCTGTTGAAGACGCTCAGGTAGGCGCAGCGATTGTTCTACCTAACGACCCTATGGTCGGTGTTGATGCTGGCGCTATTGCTGGCCTTGGTAAAAATCTAAGCGTTGTTGCCGTAACAGACGTTGCTGCTGCTGTTGATAGTTTTGATGTACTCATCGACTTCACTGCCCCAGAAGCCACTATGGCGAACGTTGAAATCTGCCGTAAGGCTGGCAAAAAAATCGTTATCGGAACCACAGGTTTGGATGATGAACAGAAAGCTGGCTTAGAAGCGGCTGCAAAAGACATGGGCATCGTATTCGCACCGAACTATTCGGTAGGTGTGAATCTTTGTTTAAATCTATTACGCATGGCCGCTTCAGTTATGGGTGAAGATAGCGACATCGAAGTGATCGAAATGCATCACAAGCACAAAGTAGACGCACCATCTGGTACAGCTTTGCGCATGGGTGAAGTGGTTGCTGAAACTATGGGTTGGGATCTTAAAGAAGTAGCTTGTTATGGCCGTGAAGGACAAACAGGCGCACGCCCACACAAACAGATTGGTTTTGAAACCATTCGTGGTGGTGATGTAGTCGGTGATCATACTGTGATGTTCGCAACCGATGGTGAGCGTGTTGAAGTAACTCACAAAGCACAAAGCCGAATGACATTTGCGAAAGGTGCTGTTCGTGCGGCTAAGTGGATTGGCGCACAAGAAAATGGTTTGTACGATATGCAGGATGTTTTGGGTTTTTAGCGCTACTGTAAAAGTTCAGACAATAAAAAACCGAAGTCAGATTTTTAATAATAAAAATCTGCTTCGGTTTTTTTATGCTTGCTAGAATCAATTCTAGCAACCTTAAATCTATAAAGTCGATTCAGGCTTTGGGCCATTTAATTAAATTAAACAGCACCTAGCATGTGCGCAAGTCCACGATCGATCATTTGTTGCATTCCGCGAGGTTTGCCACTTGGATCAAATGCCATAGATACAAGCATTTGTGAATTACCCAATAACCAGCGAGCACGTTCAGAAGCAGAAAGTCCTGGCGCAAGATCGCCATTTTTAATCGCTTTGTCTACTTGCTTAGCAATCATTGCTAATAATTTATTTTGGAACTCAATATAGCGCGCCCAAATTCCTTCACGAATAGAGCAGCTCCACTCTAACCAAACTTTGATATAAGCAGGTTCCGTTTCGCATAATTCCATAAATGCTTTTAAGTGCTGGCTTATGGCATCAAGAGGTGCATCCCCTTGGCTATAAATTTCTTCAGCAAGGGTTAAAAGCTTTGCTTCTACTTCGTCTAAAACAGCTTCGACTAAATCTTCGCGTGTATTAAAATAGTTGAATACCGTAGCAACTGATACACCACCCATTTCGGCAATTTCCGTATGCCCTCCGCGACCAATTCCTCTGTTAGCAAAAACTTCAACGGCGTCATTGAGTAATAGACGTTTGCGTTCTTCAGGAGCAAGACGGCGACGTCCATCAACAGCAATAGGCATAAGATCGTTCCTTTGTAGTGAATGTTTTGAATTTATTATTTAAAAATATTTATTATTTTTTAGCATTAGATACTTTTACAAAAGATTCGGCAAGTGGAAGATGGAAAAATCATAAATAAAGTAATCAATAACTGGTACAGTCGTTCAAATATTATTCATTACTTTGATTTTTATAATTGAATTAACAAAAAAGTATTTTTTTGGTTATTAAAAACGCTTAAAGCTTATTATTTGGTTAGATAATTATTCTGATAGAGTTGTCATTAAATTATTTTCACTCTTGTTATTTAATAAAATAAAAGTCGGTTTAAAATTTTAAAAACAAAATAGTATTTCATTATTATCAGATGTTTATTGTTATCGGATTTTTTATTTCTTTGCCGTGATTGATCGCAATTATCTGTTTGAATTTCAGCGGCTATATTTTTATTTGGAGCGTATTCATTTTATTTTTCTATCGTCGCTGATATCAAAGATGACATGTTTAAGTCATTTATGAAGGTTGGGGTGGGTGTGCTGAAGTTTAAGATAAATATGGACTTAGAATGGCTGTTTTGGTATGATTTGCGACCAGTTTATAGGCGTTCGTCCAGTTCAGTTATTGAGTGCTCTATTCAATAGCTTGAGAGACGGGCGTCAGCGTCTAATCTTATTTAAAGCTCTTAGATTAACAGTGCAGATTATGAAAGCGGGTGGAGCTTTAAGTTCCTCCCGCTTTTTTGCGACTAGACGCTAGGGAATATTGAGCTAAGTCTTTGATTTATAAGTTAAAGAGTAAGCCAGTATTGCCGCAAGATACTCAGCTTTGAGTATTCTACAATGACCTTATTAATTGATTATTCCGAGGATCATAGCCTTGTCTATAACAGCCATTCTAGCTCTAGAAGACGGTAGCGTCTTTAAAGGGACTGCCATTGGTGCAGCAGGTCAAGCCGTCGGGGAAGTTGTTTTTAATACTTCCATGACAGGTTATCAGGAAATTCTGACCGACCCATCTTATGCAAACCAAATCGTTACATTGACCTATCCACATGTTGGCAGCTACGGCACCACGGCGGAAGACGAAGAGTCTCGCGGCATCTTTGTTAAAGGTTTAGTGATTCGTGATCTTCCTTTGATTGCTTCTAACTTCCGTAGCGAAAAAGCATTGGATGTTTATCTTAAAGATAACAACATCTTAGGCATTGCGGATATCGATACTCGTCGCCTAACGCGCATCTTGCGTGAAAAGGGTTCTTTGAACGGTTGCATCGTTGCGGTTGAAGTTGCAGACGGTGAGCTAGCTTCAGAAGAGAGCATTGCTAAAGCGATCGAAACTGCAAAAGCTTTCCCTGGCCTTAAAGGTATGGATCTAGCAAAAGAAGTCACTACGGCAGAAAACTACAGCTGGACTGAGACCGATTGGGTACTTGGTAAAGGCTATGGTCAATTGGCGAAAGCGGACGCGAAATTCAAAGTTGTGGCTTATGATTTTGGTGTTAAGCGTAACATCTTACGTTTGTTGGCAGAGCGCGGTTGTGACCTGACGGTTGTTCCTGCTCAGACACCTGCAAGCGAAGTATTGGCAATGAACCCAGATGGTATCTTCTTATCGAATGGACCAGGTGACCCAGAGCCTTGTACTTATGCGATTGAAGCGATTAAAGAAATTCTAGAAACGGGCATTCCTGTATTCGGTATTTGTTTAGGTCATCAGTTATTGGCATTGGCCTCTGGTGCAAAAACAGTGAAGATGCCTCATGGTCACCACGGTGGTAACCACCCAGTGCAAGACCTTGGAACAGGTGTTGTAATGATCACGGCTCAAAACCATGGTTTTGCGGTTGATGAAGCAACATTGCCTGCGAATATTAAAGCGACACACAAGTCTCTTTTCGATGGCACTTTGCAGGGTATTGAACTGACTGACAAACCAGCATTCAGCTTCCAGGGTCATCCTGAAGCAAGCCCAGGTCCACGCGATGTTGCTCCATTGTTCGACCATTTCATTGAATTGATTGAAGCTGCTAAGACTGCTTCGAAATAGACTGGGATTTTAGCTATGCCAAAACGTACCGACATAAAAAGTATCCTAATCATTGGCGCTGGCCCGATCATCATCGGCCAGGCTTGTGAATTCGATTATTCTGGCGCACAGGCTTGTAAAGCCCTGCGTGAAGAAGGTTTCCGCGTTATTCTTGTGAACTCTAACCCAGCCACAATTATGACCGACCCTGCAATGGCCGATGCAACCTACATTGAACCGATTACGGTTGATACGGTTGCTCGCATCATTGAGAAAGAACGTCCAGACGCACTATTGCCAACAATGGGCGGCCAGACTGCTCTTAACTGTGCATTAGGCCTAGAAGCGGCTGGCATCTTAGAAAAATTCAATGTTGAAATGATCGGTGCTAACGCCGACGTTATCGACAAGGCAGAAGATCGCAGCCGTTTTGATACTGCAATGAAGGCGATTGGTCTTGAATGCCCACGTGCGGGTATTGCTCATACAATGGCGGAAGCGGTTGAAGTTCAAAAAGATCTTGGCTTCCCTTGTATTATTCGTCCTTCTTTCACGATGGGTGGTACCGGTGGTGGTATCGCGTATAACAAAGAAGAATTCGAAGAAATCTGTACTCGTGGTTTGGATCTTTCTCCAACCAGTGAGTTGCTAATCGATGAATCTTTAATCGGTTGGAAAGAATATGAAATGGAAGTTGTTCGTGACAAAAACGACAACTGCATCATCATCTGTTCTATCGAAAACTTTGACGCGATGGGTGTTCACACCGGCGACTCGATCACGGTTGCACCTGCTCAGACATTGTCTGATAAAGAACTACAAATCATGCGTGACGCCTCTTTGGCTGTTCTGCGTGAAATCGGCGTAGAAACCGGTGGTTCAAACGTTCAGTTTGGTATTAACCCAAAAGACGGCCGTATGGTTGTGATCGAGATGAACCCGCGTGTTTCTCGTTCTTCAGCACTAGCCTCTAAAGCAACGGGTTTCCCGATTGCTAAAATCGCCGCTAAGCTTGCTATTGGTTATACCCTTGATGAGCTACAAAACGACATTACTGGCGGCGCAATGCCAGCATCGTTTGAGCCTTCAATCGATTATGTTGTTACTAAGATTCCTCGTTTCACTTTCGAGAAATTCCCGAACGCCGATGGTCGCTTAACCACACAGATGAAGTCTGTGGGTGAAGTGATGGCGATGGGCCGTACTCAGCAAGAATCTCTTCAGAAAGCACTGCGTGGGCTAGAAGTCGGCGTGAATGGTTTTGATCCAATCATCGACCTAGAATCTGAAGGCGCGATGGACAAAATTATTTCTGAACTTAAAACGCCGGGTGCTGATCGCATCTGGTACATCGGCGATGCATTCCGCGCCGGTTTAAGTGTTGAAACCATCTATGAATACTCAGGTGTTGATCCTTGGTTCTTGGTTCAGATCGAAGATCTACTTAAAGACGAAGCCGACGTTGCCAAAAGCAGCCTAACGTCTATGGATGCTGATCGCATTTATAAGTTAAAACGTAAAGGTTTCGCCGATGCTCGTTTAGCAGAATTGCTAGGTGTTTCTGAAAAAGCATTCCGTAAGCAGCGTCAGAAGTTAAACATTCGTCCAGTGTATAAGCGTGTTGATACGTGTGCGGCTGAGTTCTCGACGGATACCGCTTACATGTACTCTACTTATGAAGAAGAGTGCGAAGCAAACCCAACAGACAACGACAAGATTATTATCTTGGGTGGTGGTCCTAACCGTATTGGCCAGGGTATCGAATTCGATTACTGCTGTGTTCACGCGGCGTTTGCAGCGAAAGACTTAGGTTACGAAGCCATTATGGTGAACTGTAACCCTGAAACGGTTTCTACTGATTATGATACGTCTGATCGTTTATTCTTCGAGCCAGTAACGCTAGAAGATGTATTAGAAATTGTTGATAAAGAAAAGCCAAAAGGCGTCATCGTACAGTACGGTGGCCAAACGCCATTGAAACTGGCGAACGAATTAGAAGCCGCGGGTGTACCGATTATTGGTACTTCTCCAGAAGCGATTGACCGTGCTGAAGACCGTGAGCGTTTCCAGCAAATGATTCAGCGCCTAGGTTTGAAACAGCCAGTGAACGCTACTGTGCGTTCGACTGAAGAAGCGGTAACGAAAGCGTCTGAAATTGGCTATCCGTTAGTCGTTCGTCCTTCCTATGTATTAGGTGGTCGTGCAATGGAAATCGTAAATACTGAAGCGTCACTTCGTCGTTATATGCGCGAAGCGGTTCAGGTATCTAACGATTCTCCAGTACTACTTGATTACTTCCTAAACCGTGCAATCGAAGTTGATATCGATGCGGTTTGCGATGGTGAGCAAGTGGTTATTGGCGCAATCATGCAGCACATTGAACAAGCCGGTATTCACTCGGGTGACTCAGCCTGTTCATTGCCTCCGTATAACTTAGCCGCTGACGTACAAGATCGTATGCGTGAACAAGTGAAAGCGATGGCATTAGAGCTTGGTGTTGTTGGTCTGATGAATACTCAGCTAGCGTACCAAGACGGCGAAATTTATGTGATTGAGGTTAACCCTCGTGCATCACGTACCGTGCCATTCGTTTCTAAGTGCATCGGTGTTTCTCTTGCATCTATTGCTGCGAAAGTAATGATGGGCAAGACGCTTGCAGAGCTTGGTTTCACGAAAGAAATCATTCCAGAGCACTTCTCTGTGAAAGAAGCGGTATTCCCGTTCAACAAGTTCCAAGGCGTAGATCCAATCTTAGGCCCTGAAATGAAGTCGACGGGTGAAGTGATGGGCGCGGGCGCTACGTTCGGCGAAGCTTTCTATAAAGCTCAGTTAGGTGCGGGCGAGAAATTGCCAACAGAAGGCAAGGTATTTATCTCTGTACGCGACGCTGATAAAGATGGCGTTGTTGAGGTGGCTCAAGGTTTTGCTAAGTTAGGTTTTGAATTGGTTGCGACTGGCGGCACGTTTGAGAAGCTAAAGGAAGCGGGTCTTCAGGTTGAGCGCGTTAACAAGGTTAACGAAGCACGTCCAAACGTTGTTGATGGCATCAAGAATGATGAAATCGCGTTAATCGTGAATACCACAGAAGGTACGCAAGCCATTGCTGACTCTGCTGATATTCGCCGTAGCGCATTGCAGCATAAGGTGTATTACACTACAACGCTTGCCGGTGCAGAAGCGGTTGTTGAAGGCTTGAACGCTGAAGGTCTTAATGACGTTCGTAGCTTACAAGACATTCATGCGGCCATCTTAGCTCAGTAATATCTTAAAATTTAAAGCCGCTATTGCTAACCTTTAGGTTGTTAATAAGCGGCTTAGATAAGATGTATATTAAAAAGCCTTCTACTTGTAGAAGGCTTTTTGCGAAAAAAATGCAGTGTTTCTTCTTTAGTAAAAGCGAGTGCTAAAACTAAAGGTATAGGTAAAGGATTAAAATATGCAAAAGTATCCAATGACAGTTGAAGGTGAACAAGCCCTTCAAGATGAGCTAAAAGAATTAAAAACGGTTCAACGTCCGGCTGTAATTAAAGATATTGCACTGGCCCGTGAACACGGTGATTTGAAAGAAAATGCTGAATATCATGCGGCGCGTGAACAGCAAGGCTTCATTGAAGGTCGTATTCAAGATATTGAAGGCAAACTTTCTACGAGCCAAGTAATCGATGTTAAAACGATTCCTTATACGGGTAAGGTTTTTTTCGGTACAACGGTTACTATTATCAATCTAGATACTGATGATACGGTTACGTATCGCATTGTGGGTGATGATGAAGCGGATATTAAAAACGCTCGCATCTCTATCTCTTCTCCAATCGCTCGCGCATTGATCGGTAAAGAAGAAGGCGATGTGGTGGTTGTTCGTGTTCCTGCCGGTGACGTTGAATATGAAATTGATAAGGTAGAGCACCTTTAATAGAAACAATATCTTTTAAAGCCGTTCTATAGATCGATAAAAGGCCGTATTGCTTAGCAATACGGCCTTTTTTTGATTTTCTGAGCGTCTATTCCGTTGGCGTTAGTGACTCCGCAGGCACTGGCTGCTCCCCTTTAATGGCATTAATGACTTGAATGAAGCTATCTAGCCGATCTGACTCACTGACATAGCTTGCATAGACCGAGCGTGAAATACTAGGGGTGCCCGTTACTAAATGCAGCTGACCTGATTTAACATAAGGCATGCATAGGCTTTCGGGTAAGAAGGCAGAGTTGGCTAAAAATGACGGAACTCGCACAATTCAAAGGTGCTCTGTTTTAGTATGAATTACAGCGCCTTTTGGTTTTGTGCATAAAAAAATAGACACTCAAAATTAGGTGTTTTTACAAATTGGAACCTATAGTTTTAGCTTACCTGTTTTAAAAAAGGGTTGGCAATGGCCATTACTTATACATCTTTCAAAAGAACGCTGGCCAGTTGCTTGTTGGTTATTATGGTTAGCTTCGCCAGTCAGTCTGCATTGGCCAAAGATCTTACTATTCAATTTGAAGCGGGTGTGCACACCAACTATTTAGACGCCGACGACTATTATAAAATCAATACCCACAGCGTCAGTAATAAAAGCAGTAACTTACAGAATGGTCTCGACCTAGGTATTCTACTGCACTTTGATCCTTTACCAGCTGAAACCCAGCTCGGTATTGCTTGGAGTCAAACATCTGGCTACAAAGCAGACGCTGCGTCTTTTTGTAACAGCCAACCTTGTACTAAAACAACATCACTTGAATTTAACTCATTGGAGGTGAATGCACATCACCATTGGTATGTGGCTGAGCGATTGCAAGCTTCTATCTTTGCAGGCATCTCGCATATTTGGGTCAAAGGTGAAATTAAACAAGATGCATGGAGTGATGGCGCATTTGGTGCGCAGATTGGTAGCAAGGCTTACTTTCTTCCTGATCAGAAAGTGCAGCCCTTTGTTGGTTTTAAATTGATGTTGTTCGAGCTAGAAACACAGGGCGATACAATTAATTCAGCCAATTGGAGTGTAATGGTAGGCGCTCGTTTTTAATTTTATTTTTACAGGAACACTCCTATGAGTTCACCACGTTTTATTATCTATTTAATATTTAGTTTATTGCTCACCGCTTGTGATCGCGCAGATATACCTAGTGATACAGGCGCTGAATTAGCAATCTCTGTTACTGGTGCACCATCTGAAGTGAGTATCGGAGAAACCGTTAATTTACTTGCAAGCCTTACAGAAAACAATGCCGCCGTTAATGGTGCTACGTTTACTTGGGCAGACCAATCTGCAGCATCACTTGGCTTGGCCAGCGTCGACAATACGGCACACTTTGTTGCTGCAGCAGGGATTGATGAGGCGGTTATTCTTGTCACAGCAACAATACATGGCGTGAGTGCCAGCGAAACTATCCGAATCAATATTATTGACCCAGCTCAAACCGCCGACATCGACGCGCTAACCATTAAAGGTCCAACGGTTGTAGGCGGTGGCCATAAGGTAATTTTAAATGCCTACGTCACCAAAACCGGTGTAGTGCAGCCAAATGCATCAGTAACTTGGCCGCAAGACGGCTCTCCAGATGTGTCGCCAGTTATTAATGGCAGTGAACTGTCATTCACCGCGCCAGACGTCACCCAAGACACCTACCTTAACTTCAGTGCGCAGCACACGAATGACGACGGCGAGCTCTTTGATACCTTGTGGTTTGTTACTGTAAAGCCATCGGGCATAGGCTTTATAAATCAACACAACACGGGGCAATCTCAAACCCCTGATTTCTTTCAAACACCGCATACCGTTAAGCAAGTAACGGCCGGGCAAACTGCTCACTTAACCGCCCAAGCAGCATTAACCGGCGGCGGTGGCACATTTTCCTATGCATGGATTCAAACAAGCGGTCCAACGGTTAGCATTACCAACGCAACCAGCCAAACAGCAGAATTTGTTACTCCGTCACAAATCGGAAAGCTTTCGTTTATGGTGACGGCTACAGATTCTGTTAGTGGCAAAAGCAGTACTCAAACCCAACAAGTAAACATTATCGGTAAGCCCTTTACCCCACAACAAGGCGCTCAGCACGAAGTGTATAATGGCCATGGCGCCGTTACCTTAAAAGGTAGAGTGCAGGGAGGTACAGGGCCTTTTACTTATGTGTGGTCTCAAACAAGTGGTCCTACAGCGTCGATTAACAGCCTTACAGCTGAAAACCCCGATGTAACGCCTCCCACGGTAACCACAGACACCGACTTTACGTGGGAAGTAAAGGTTACCGATGCCAATGGCCAAAGCGTTAACTCCACTCATGTTGTGACAGTTAAAGCAGCACCTAAGTTAGCTGTTTCTATATTACACCCTGCAAGCGCGGACGTTGCCGAAGGTGATACCGTACTGCCACAAGCACACCTTAGTGGAGGCACAGGCAATTATTCCATTCGCTGGACTAGCTCTGTTGTTACCTTAACGAATGAAACCACCGAAGCGCCAAGTTTTGTTGTGCCAACAGTCAGCAAAGACACTAATATTGTCGTGAATTTGGCAGTGAGCGACGGCGTTAATCAAATCACGCGAAGTGTAAGATACACCGCTAAACCTTTATTTACAGTGAACTCACACCAGAACCAAAGTGGCAGCAACCTAGCCACAGGTCCTAATCAAAGTACGCATCAGAACAATCAAATAGAGTCAGGCAAGACCTTTAAACCCAGTGTTGATGTACACGAAAATGCTGCATCTGGTGGTACTTTCTCCTATGCATGGACAGTAGTGAAACCTAACCCAGCACCTTCAGATTTAGCAATAGCAGGTGCGAATACTGCACAGCCCGTTGTAAGTGCGCCTAGTGTTACAAGTACAACACCTGTTGAGTTGCAGGCAGTAGTAACTTATACCGTTAATGGAAAAAGTGTCAGTAAAACGGTTAATTCGGTATACCAGGTAGTGCCGTACGCCTCGCCGAGCAAACCACCCATGAGCCTAAGTATGGCTGGGCATGAAAGTGTATACAGCGGTCGCATGGTTAATCCAACCGTTTCAGTCATGAATGCCGCAGGCACTATCACTTACAAGTGGAGTAAAGTGAGCGGCCCAACGATTGCAGGCGGCATTACGGATGATACTACCGACCACCCAAGTTTTACTGTTCCAGTAGTAACAGGGCATCAAAATCTGGTCGTCGAGGTTGAGGTGAGCGATGGTAGCAGCGTAAAAACGGCGCAGGTCACCTTCGCGATTGACCCTTTCTTTATACCTGCAAAGTTACCGCTTACCGTTGTTGCCTCAAATGACGTCAGCGTAGTAGCTAATACCAAGGTTGCACCCCGCGCCACCGTTACCAACGCTAATGGCACGCCAACTATTGCATGGGCTCAAACCAGTGGGCCAGGTATTACAATTACTGGTGCGAATACTGCAACGCCAAGCTTTACGGCACCAGCAGCAAGCGGCACCGTTGTCGTTGAGGTCACAGTAACCGACGCTGATAATTCACCAGTAACCGATACAATCACCTACCAAATTCAAAATGGCATTAAAGTGACTGGTGGCTCGCCTAAACGTAGCGTTGCAGAAGGCAATACCCTTGATTTACTGGCCGGTGTGAAAGACGCCGCAGGCAGCGTGACCTTCGCATGGACAGTGGTTGATACCAATGGCTTAACATTACCCGCCATTACCGATGCCGATAAAGACGCAGCCAGCTTAGTTTTACCGGCGGTGAACGCAGACACTGACATTAAATTACAAGTCACCGCCACCGACAGCGCCAACACATCAACAGCGCCCATTACCATTACCATTAGCGATCGCCACCTGAGAGTAGACGCTGGTGCCGATTATGGCGTGCCACTTACTATGCCGGGTTATCTGCATGGTAATGTACAAGGTGGCTTACCGCCTTATACTTACGCATGGACACAGGGACCTTTCGCTGCGGCACTCTCCCCTTTGAGTAGCACCAGTGATGCGAACCCAAGTTTTACAGCACCTGCAATCGCGCAGAAAGTTGACTTGAAATATACGCTTAATGTTACCGATAGCCTCGGCAATACAGGCAGTGATGTTGTTAATATTCACACGCTTGTTCCTGAGTATGAAATAGATGCGGGGCAAAACTTCCCAATTATTGAAAATGCATGGGGTAGTTTGTTTGCGAAAGCAAAAAATAATGTGGGTGTTGTAGCATGGCAATGGGTACAAATTTCAGGTGATGATGTTTCGAGTACCTTTACCAGTTATACCGATGCTAATCCTTGGTTTCAAGCGCCTGCGGCAACCCCTGGGCAATTCAAAGAGTTAGTGTTTGAAGTGAGCGGCACCGATGCAAGCAGCACACTTATTAAGAAAGACCAAGTTAAAGTATTGGTTCAAGCGGTACCCGATATCTATGTTAGTGTTGATGCTATGCAAGTAGTTCAAGCCGGTGAAGAGGTAAGTATAGTAGGCACCATTTCTGGTTCAGGCACTTTAACAGAAAGCCGCTGGCGCCCAGATGCCAGTAACGCTCATTCGATTGGTGCACTTAACCCTGCAACAAACACCAAAGGGGATTTAGTTCACATTGCCAAGTTTTTTGCACCCGTTGTAACGACAGACACCACGTTAAAGTTTAATTTTGCCGCTGAAGGGGCTGGTAACTTGGCGATCGCACAACAAGACGTGGTTGTTAGAGCGAATCCAGCAGCTGTTGAAACAGGTCCCGATCGCAATGTAGTTGTAGGCGAAACCGTGCAGTTGACAGGTTTGGCAGCGGGCACACCCACTTACAGTTGGATCCAAGAGTTAGGCGCAAATGTAGTACTCAGTGATGCTAATGCACAATCGCCTAGTTTTGTTGTACCTGCTGCGGCACTCGTGCCGACTGATAAACGGTTACGCTTTCGTGTAACGGCTACTGGTGCGTCAACAACCTCTGATACAGTAACATTAAAGGTATTTCAGCCAAATATTGAAATTAGCGCTGCTGGTGACAATATCGAATTTGAAGAGGGGGATGTAAGCAAAAACCCTATCACGCATAAAATTATCTATGTCGATAAGGTATCAAATGGCCTTATCTTACCTGCCGATGTCATCATAACGGTCGACCCTGTATCTGCAGCAGGCAATTTTTCGATAGCAGCATGCTGCTTACACGACCTAGAAATTGACCCCACGGGACTTGCAGCTGGCACTTATACGGTAGACCTAGCCGCCACATCAGCTGTTCATAATGAAAATGATGGGGTTAAACGCTTTTATGTGACTGTAACCAAGCCATTGCCACCAACTTCACCGCCCATGCCTAAAACCATTGATCTTAGTGCTAATACTGGGTTAACAGGGATTGCAGGTGTCGCAGAGAATCACTCGTTGCATGCGCCAACTATTACAGGAGGTGTGCCACCTTACACTTATGCGTGGGGATTAGGTGCTGATACCAATGGCTTAACAATTACTGGTGGCACTACCGACAATCCAACCGTCGCTTTTCCTGCGGTACCT